>Ga0214921_10005276_pt1 | contig 18365 bp, 16 predicted proteins | sample LL1505_MetaG_FD_177992 | JGI IMG/M metagenome (GOLD analysis project Ga0214921, IMG submission 177992) | Freshwater microbial communities from Lake Lanier, Atlanta, Georgia, United States - LL-1505 | ecosystem: Environmental > Aquatic > Freshwater > Lake | place: USA: Georgia | collected... | reverse complement strand
AGCCGCGGCTTCCCACGGGGATATAGAACTCTGAAGTTGGGGTTGAGACTACGAGAATTCTAACGGTCACAAGGTACTGCCCGTTGGACATCCGCTCAAAATCGGCCGTTGTGGCGCCGAGGTTAAGCGGGGTCCAGCTTCCTGCAACACCGACTGATACTCCGCTTACGGAGTAAGTGGTGCCGTTGCCATCCACTGTGATGTTCTGAGAGATCATCACATTTGGGCCACCACTTGCTGTGATGGCTTGGGTGTTCAACTCTAATCCGGCTTCTGTAGCCGTTGGGGTGTTGCGATTTACGCGCAATGTGCCAAGGGCGCCGCTATCTGTAGCAACAGTGAAACCTGTTGGGATGCCTTCTTTATCAAGACCCGGGAATGAAAGCTTGGCTGATTTGATTGCCACGCCAGAGACCATGGTGTTGGACTTCTTAGCTGGCATTGAAATAGATGGTGTTGGAGTGCTCGCTTCAACTGGAGCAACTACATCAGATGATCCAGCAACTGGGCCAGATGCGATCTCAGATGGTGCGGTTGGGTTGATTGTCACGCCTTCGCGGCCGGTCATTGAGTTAAAGCCAAGGAAAGCGGTCACAACTAGAAGTAGTGAAAGAGCAACCTTGGAAGACTTTTGAGCAAGTTCTGCTGCCTTTTTATAAGTAGTAGACAGCATGTCGAGTGCGGTTAGGCCGCGCTCTTCGTCAATAACGAGTTCTGACAAGACGCGGCGAAGTGAAGTGCGAGCGCGGGAAACGGTATGGCGCACCGCAGATTCCTTAATTCCCAGTTCTGCTGCGATCTCTGAAGTTGAGCGACCTTCCATCTCCCACATAACAAGCGCTGCGCGCTCAGCAGGTGAAAGCAAAGCAAGTGCCTGACGAATAATTGCTGCATCTTCTGCAGCAGAGATAGCTTGTGAATGATCGCCATCTACCTGCCATGCCGCTTCAACTTCAGCTTGGGCATCATCGATGACCAAAAGGTTTGGACGGCGGCCTTCTAGGCGGAATAAGTCGATGCAGAGGTTTTCGATGGTGCGATGTAAATAAGAAAGTGCATGATCATTTGATTCAAGCTCCGGTGCTGCAAGCATGAACTTAATCAACGCATCTTGAGTAATTTCTTCAGCCTTAGCGGAATCCTTTAGGACGCGGTTTGCGTGGGCGAGAAGCTCTGAACGGTACTCTGTGTAGAAAGCACCGAGCTCTGCGACGGTCCACACGCGCGGACCTGCAGAGGCTGCAGACTTCTTAAATGCCACTTTGGGACTTCCTTTTTAACCGGTTTTGTATTTCAGCGACACCCGTCGGTGCCTCTATAACCTTCTACGAATCTTGGCCCTAGATGTAGCGGGGAAGGGACAAAACGGACATTTTAACTATTACCCCGTTTAACAATTGCAATCGAGGGGCTATCAATCAGGCGAAAACATATTTCAGTTACGAAAGCTGTGCAAACTACCGAGAGAGCGCAGTAAACAAAAATTTGGCTTACGGTGGTCGGGTCTAGGAAGTAGTTGAAGAATAGCAAAACGGGGTAGTGAAATGCATAGAGACAAAAGGAGCGCTTCCCTAAGGCAATTGCAAATCTGGATAATTGTGGGGTCAAAATTACCCGCGAAACAATAAATAAAAGAAAGCCTATAACTAATAGTCTAACAAGGTCACTTATAATGATGTTTGAAAGTTTCGCAATTTCGCGTGCTCCAGCCGCCATGTAAAAAAAATACCAATGATAGAAATTAATTTTATAAATTTCCTGTTTAAGTTAAGTCTTTCAAATTTTTCATTACGGATCAAAATTCCAATAATAAAATAAGGTATCGTTTCAATGATCGGCCAAGATTTATGTTGTAGCCAGAAAATTGTTGAACAACCAAGTAACATAAAAAGGTACACTGGATATTTGCGAAGCTTTATTAAATAAAATAAGAATAGCGCACAAATAATCTCTATTGAAAGTGACCAAAGTGGCGCGTTTATAACCATAGTAGCTTTGGGCGATAAAGTCTGAAATCCAAGTAACCCTAGAACAAGCACTTTAAGATTTAATAGATGTCTGTCGTGCGCCGCTACAAGAATTAACCCGATAAACCAGGCCGATATATAAACAGGGTAAAGCCGAAAAAGACGCCTTCTAGTCCAATCAAAATAACTGGTATAATTACTATTAATTGTAAGAACAAACCCACTTAATGCGAAGAAAAATAACACCACTGTGGCACCAGTTTCGGTAGGACTCAGGAACATCAGTTCATGATCAGTCAATATGAGACTATCTGGGAGAAAAACCATATGCCCAAAAAAGACTATAAGCGCAGCTGTAAAGCGGACTAGATCAAGTGCTGCATACCGTTGATTATTTTGCATTAAAACCCCTCTAGGCGTTCTTATATATCAAAATTGGGAACTATCTTCCTGGGTTCCGCAAAGCGGCCTGATACTGTCATAAAACCTCACTCCGAATAATCAATTTTATCGGCGTGAGGGATTGTCTGTTTTGTCTGAGAAGCTGGGTAGTAGTTGTTATCTGAAGGTGTCAATCTTTGGGGCAAGATTTGTTTTGAAATCCTCATAGTCATTATTTCAGCGGCATAATTTGGGCCACAGGAAAATTCTTCTAGAAAGTTATCGACCGAAAATCGGGAGTTTAGGTCCCATTCTTTCCGGCTGTTGAAATTTGAGATTATCCATTCAGCTGACTCGCGAGTAATCAAGTATGCTTGGGATCCAATCAGGTAGCCAAAGAGTGGTGTTATTCTCACCTTGAATATCCTTTTCAATTCTTTTTCAACTTCATTAAATTCAACGTCTCCAATCTCTTGACGCAAACGCTGTCGATCAGATTGTTGATACTTAAAGAAACCAAAAATATGAGAATAAAAATCATGTAACGTGCGTCGTAACATAGAATTACTTGAAAAATCAACAGTCCCTAGTTGAATAACTCTAAATGATTTTTCGAAAAATTGGGTCAATTGATTTAGATTTTCGAATAATTGAAATGCTAATTTATTATTTACATCTACATCATCTTCCAAAATCAACCCGTACTTTGCGTTTGTGAGTAAGAATTCTTGAAGCGCTTTAATGTGTGAAGCCCGGACGGCTATGGCTGAATTTTGCATGTTTGAGGGTAGATCGAGAGGGTAGATCGCGTTCACAAAACTAAAGGAGTGATTTAAATTCCGAAAATTCTGCTCGAGGTAAGAGCGTCGGTCGGTGCGGCTTTCCAGAGAGATTACGAATATTGGCACTTCTTGCATTTACCTATTTAATACTATTTCAACCTCATGTTTATGAAATCAGCAGATTTTGAATTTTTAGAACGCGAAGTTGCGCACTGCCTCGTGATGTAGGTTGAGCGAGAATTTGCCAGGTGGGTCTTGTTGTCTTACAATTAACCCATCGACGCACCCTGCATCGATGTACTTCCCCCAAAGTGCGCTTTAACAGCCACTTACTTGCGAGTCTTATCACCGCCCTGGCCCATTCGAGGCCATACCAGAGACGCGCTTGTCGTCTCGATTGGTATGCATTTCTATGTCTCTACAGCCACGTACAACCGCGCCCGGAAAAGCCCGCAGAGAAGCATCTGCCAAAGCTGGCAAGCCTCGCGCGAAGAAGTCATCGGCTTCAACACCTATTTCTAAGCCACGCCATACAAGTGCAGAAAAATCAGCACGCAAAGGCGCTGCAGCTAAGCCATTTAAGGCGGCTTCATCGAAGCCAACTAGCAAGCCTTCTACCAAGCGTTATTCAGATATTGATACTTCAACTCTTTCAAAGAAGGATGCTCGCCTAACAGAGCGTTCCAAGATGCGTGCACAGCGTTACCAGGAAAAAACTGCTTCAAAGCCAAGAGAAGTACGCGAAGAAGTTGTAAAGCCAGAATCTCGTGCCAAGAAATTTGTTTCAGATCGTAACAATCGCACCGCACGTCCAGAATTTAAGAAATCAGATACACGTCCAATGACTCGTCGCGATGCCGCTAAAGAACGCGTTACTCGCACCGAAGATGGCCGTCCTAACTTTATCCCTGGTAAGCGCGAGAAATACAAACCAGGTGCACCCTCAAAGCAAACTTTTGCAAAACACAAGACAGCACCAGATGTAACGGCATCTAATTACCGCACAGAGCGCCCAGTAAAACCTGTTCGTGACCGTCGCAACGAATCACCTGCGTATGCACGTGATGATCGCAAAGCACATAAGACACATAACAATGCCGCTGTCGACTTTGGTGCGGATGATAATTACATCTCAGCTAACTTATCTGATGCGAACCTGATTGATGCGACACCTTTATCTGAAGTAACAACAACATTTCGTGACTTGGGTATTGCACCAGCCCTTGCCAACGCACTTAACGCTCAAGGCATTACACACCCATTCCCAATTCAGATTGCAACAGTTCCAGATGCGCTTGCAGGCCATGACATTCTTGGTCGCGGCCAAACTGGTTCAGGGAAAACACTCGCTTTTGGCCTTGCTCTGCTCACAAATATCAGCGGAAAAGCTTCTAAACCACACAAGCCATTGGCTCTCGTCCTTACACCAACTCGCGAGCTTGCCCAGCAAATCGATGAGGTCTTAACTCCACTTGCTCGCGCAATCGGTCATGATTCTGTAGTTATCGCTGGTGGAATGCCTTATGCAAAGCAGATAACTGCAATGCGAAAAGCAACAGCAATCCTCGTTGCCACACCCGGACGACTTATTGATCTGTTAAACAAAGGCGAAGTCCAACTCGATGACCTAGAAATAACCGTTCTTGATGAAGCGGATCAAATGGCCGACATGGGATTCTTACCAGTAGTCAAAGAGATTCTTGATCAAGCTAAGCCAAATGGGCAAAGACTCCTTTTCTCTGCCACTCTAGATCGTGGCGTCGACGCTCTTGTACGTCAATACTTAAAAAATCCAAAGACTCACTCATTACAAAATGACCGCGCATCGGTTTCAACAATGGAGCACTACGTTCTTGTAATGCACCCTGGAGATAAAGATGACATCACAAATCAGATCGCAGCTCGTAATGGAAAAACTATTCTCTTCGTGAAGACTCAACGTGGCGCTGATCGTTTAGCAGACAAACTTGCTCACGCCGGCGTTCCCGTTGGGGCTCTTCACGGCGGCAAGTCTCAGGCTGTTCGTACTCGTACACTCGCACTTTTCAAACAGCTTCCAAATGCTGCTTTAGTTGCAACAGATGTTGCCGCTCGTGGTATTCACGTTGATGGCATCTCGCTCGTTGTGCACGTAGATGCACCAACAGACCACAAAGATTATTTACATCGTTCCGGCCGTACGGCTCGCGCAGGTGAAGCAGGTGCGGTAGTGACGCTTGCAACCACAAAGCAACAGAAATCTGTAGGTGGGTTAACGTCCCGTGCGGGGGTTACGCCAAAGTTCGTTGGAGTAAAACCGCTTGATCAAGATTTGATGCGAATTACTGGGGCACAAGAACCTTCAGGAATTCCCTATGTGACGCCAGTCGTTGAAAGCAAAGTTTCATCCCGTGGATCACGCAAACCACGGCCTAACTCAGATCAAAGGCGCCGCAGGCCACGCTAGTTGGTACAAAGATTTTTTCAGGATTACGACAGCAAGTCTTAATAACTCCTAGCGATCCTTTTGTATACATATTTTATAGTGCCTCTAAACCAATTACGTATTGGATAATCTTTTGCAGTCTTAATTAAATCCAAAAATGAAAACGTTCGATTTCTTTTTGGTCTATTCAAAATTGAGATTATTTCTGATTCCCAATTCTTACTAAATAGATTCGAATTCTTTGAATGAATATGAAGGGAAAAGACAGAATTATTTTGAGAGTCAACTAAGTATTCTTCTTTACTAAAAGAAAGAGTAACCTCCTTGGGGTCGACATAGTAGTCTGCAAAATCGTGGAAATATTTTGTGTATCCGAAATTATGCCGAGGATCAAGCCCGAAATTCCAAACACCAATTCCCAATGCATCGAAATATCCACCAAAAAATAAAATTGACTTCTCGTTATTTCTAACGTAATCATTTACTGGATAGAGAGATCTAAGAGTGTAACGATTCAATGTAGGGAGTAAAGAAACTTTTTGCGGATATAGATGTGATATTTTGGACATAACTTTCATATCGCTTAAACCATAGTTTTCTATGATTTCACTTTTTAGGCATTCAATCATCCAGTGGGTTGATTTGGAATCTGGTGAGAATATCAATGCTGCTATATCGTGGTCTGGGTTAGCCCGCATCCAGCAAATGTTTGAAACTTCATAGAACTTTGAAAACGGCATGTTGGGCATAAGAATCACGTCAGACTCAACATGTAAAACTTTTTCGCTTTTGTTGGCAGCATGATAAGCCCCTAATGCAAATAATCTCTGAAGGGTAAATTTCCAATAACCTTTGCGGAAATTCATATTTATACTATTTTCAATTTTCGAAAAGAGCGCTTGTGTTTCCAGGTTTTCAGAGTATTTAAACATGATAACGTCTTTGATTTCTTTTTGCCGAATATTTGTTACTAGTACAACCTTATGCTCTGGAAATAGGGCTTTAGTTCTCTGTAAATTGAGTTTGAGATACCCAGGAATTTTAGTTCCTAGGTGAATAAAAACTATAGTCACACTCATTCTAAAAATTAGTCCTCAATTTTCTTCAACTATAATGTCACTTTCTCGATCAGAATTATGAATTAATTTTTCTAACTTCTGATAATCGCCTGAAGCAGCTATCTTTCCAGAATCTAGATAATATATAGTGTCAGCATTTTCGATAGTAGAAATTCTATGCGCTATAACTATCAATGTTATCTCGCCTTTTAGTTCGTTGAGGGATTTTGTAAAATCCAATTCTGTTTTTGCGTCTAGAGCACTGGTAGATTCATCCAACACAAGAAGCTTTGGCTTGGTAAACATTGCTCTTGCAATACCTATCCGTTGACGTTGTCCACCGCTAAGGCTCGTTCCTCTTTCGCCAACCAATGTATCTAATCCGGTGTGCAGCGACTTCACAAAGTCATAAAGTTGAGCTATTCGTAAGCTTTCCCATATGAGCTCATCATTCTTTATATCCGTCTGAAAACCTAGAGATATATTTTCTCTGATGGTTCCATCAATTATTAATACATCTTGAGGAACATATGAGACAGCACCCGACCATTTAGATATTGCTATGGACGGTTCTTCGCCAGACATTTTTACCTCCCCTGCGTCTGGAGCGATAACCCCTAGAAGAACATCGGCCAGTGATGTCTTTCCTGCTCCGCTTGATCCGACAAAGGCGACAAATTCTCCTGGTTTTATTGACATTGAAATATTATCTAAAGCTTTTAACTCTCTACTCTCATATGAAAATGAGACTTCTTTGATTTCTACTCCACCAGAAAAACCTGAGTGAACCAAACGATTCCAACTGTCTGAAGTTTTCTCTATTTTTTCATTTGGTAAATTTTCAATTAGGTCTAGGGTTGGATTCGCACTTCCTATATTAGATTTTATCTGCAAGGCGCTCTGCTGCATTCGTAAAATTGCGGGAGCGAGACGACTTCCCGCTGCCAAGAATATCGCCAGTGATGAAACAGCATGTGAAATGTCCCTCATTATAAATTGTATAGTACAAATTGCTAGCGCTCCTAAAATTACGGAGGATTCAATTACGTACTTACTGATATTCGGTATGAATGTTTGCTCCGCTACCGTGTTAGATAAATCTGTTCTAAATTTGCCAATTTTGCTTACATAATAGGAACGCCGATTTCTGACTATCGCCTCTCGGTAGGATGTGAAAACCTCAAGAATCGCTTGGTTGCTTAGAACGGACAATTCTGCTTGTCGCTGACCAAGAAATAGTATTCTCTTGTGCATTAGTAAATAGAGAGAGAAAGCGATAAAAGAAAAAAGTAAAGCAGTAGTTGTAAAAAGTACCCAGTCCATAATTAGTAAACCTGCACTGATAATAACTAATACTGCGCCATCAGTAACCAATCCTATCCCGGTTCCTATAATTCCTACCATAATAGAAGAAACTCCAGTTGTTAGAGCATATATTGTTTCTTGAGAATTCTTTTCTTGAATTTTTAATAATGGTTGCGCTAAAAATCTTTCTAAAATGCCGACGGTTACTACTGCCGCACGTCTGCTCAGGAAGAATAAAATTTTCCTAGAAAAATATATAGAAATTATTGTTCGGATTATTAAGAATGACACAGCGAGTAGCCCGAGAATTCCAACTTGTACCTGGAATGAATCGTTAGATATTCCAAGAAGGTTAAGAACTTTGGAAATTCTTTCCCCTGGGCCTTTATAGCTGATTCCATTTATGATTAATGAACCTAATATTCCCATAATTGCGATACCTATTAAGTCCAAGAAGGCTACGAAAATCTGGATGACCGCGACTACGTAGACTTTCCTTTGGTCACTTTTAGAGAGTAAGGCTATTGAACGTTTGAGCGTAGATTGAGACCAATTACCTGAGTTTGTTCCGATTATTTTCATAAATCAGTAATCCAAATCGTCTCAGTAAGCATTGATCAATTTCCAATGAGGAGGGTGTAATTCTATCGGGCTCTCACCTGCTTTGAACCAAGGATCAGGTGCTACTACCTGACATTTTTCCGAATAACTCAAAGTTGCGGCCCACCAACTGAACGTTGAATTAGCCAAAACGTAGCCTTTACCGTATCGCATGGCTTCAAGAATCTGTGCAGGAGAAGATTTTGCATCATCTTTAAACACGACAGGAACAGCAATATCGTCCGGAAGATAATCCTTGGCTTTAGAAATTTCGTCAGAAAATACCCAAATTTCATCATATAAATTCTGAGAAAGATGGAAATTAATCGCCCTACGGTAATAATCCACATTCGGTATGCCAAAACTATCTTCATTTAGGTAATCTCCTAAGCGAACATGAACAATTAATGGATTACGTTCCTTAGAAGTCTGTCTACATTCATCTACGAATGAATTTGACCTACAAAGCTCAATTTGAGCTAATTTGTCTCTAACATTCCCAGAATTTGACCATATATACGTTTGAAAATATCCAACAATAAATGAGTTTCCTCTTCTCTTTTTGAATTTTGAATCAAAACCAATTCCAGAATTAGGTACTACTTTGATGATCTTTCGAAAATTTAATGTACAAATAAGACTTGTGAGAATGACTGTTACTTTACGGAATACTACAAAAAACATTTGATGTTTTGGGTTTGCATGCGTCCTCAACGTGTATGCCAAAGATTTTCTAAGTAAAATATTTGATTTATAATCGTTTGGCATAGCCTTTGCATTTGACAGTTCAAAATTAAAGATGTCCGCTTTGTTGGATCCTCGAGGCACTCCAGTTTTATCTTCGAGATAAATCTGGCTTTCAGAATCTAGATACAAACCAGCCGCATACTGGAAGAGTTGGTTTCCAAGTCCTCCAGTGAGGTGGACGTATGTTTTACCGGCCATATTTGTGATTCCTGTTTTCCCTTAAAAGACTAAGGATAACTACCGATGTTTTAGCAATCTTGAATTTATTACTTATCACAAATTTAATTAGGGTCATTGTGGAACCTAATTTATTTTTTAGAGGTAAAAACTTTTGGATAGAGAAAAACTGTCTAATCAAAATAGTTGCAATATAGTCATTCTTGTGGGGAAGATTCTGGTTATACATGTAAGTGCAAATCTTGAAAGTTTTGATCAAATCAAATTGCGCTTCATTATTATTTACCTGGTGATTAGATGAACCAAAATAGTAATTATATAAATTTTCTTCAATGAAAACTATCTTGGGGTTCTTTACCAGAATGTCCGCTATAAACATTTGGTCTTCAGCCATTTTAAGTGGATAAAATTCAGTTTTTCCAATAAAATTTCGCCTGAAAACCATTCGCCAGATACCTGGATTAAATCCGACTGCAATCAATGCCTTCTCAATTTCGCCGGGAAACTTCGCACTTCTAGTTCTTTCAGCCGTTACCTCTGAAATCCATGTGAAGCTTCCAATTATAAGATCCATATCTTGGCTATTAGTTTTGAGGCACTCTAAGGTTTCGTTTAAATTTGGAGAATCATCGCTATCCCAGAACACCACCCACTGTCCTGTCGCGGCACGAAGGCCAACATTCCGAGCAGATCCCGGGTTTCCAGCGAAGCACTCAATGATTGTTGCTTTGTAATCTAAAGATCGAATTAAGTTATCAAGTTCCAGGCCTGTCGCTTCGTCCTGGATGTCGTGAACAAGGATTATTTCTAAGTTTTTTGCCGACTGATCATTGAGCCACTGAGTAAGCTTTTCTAATCTTCCTGTCATTCGAGAAATGGGAATAATCGCAGAAAGCAGGGGGGGATTTTTGCTATCCATGATTGACTAGTCTAGAGGGCAGCACGGCAGAATCCAGGATCGGAGGTTAATCATGTTCCGACTATTCTTTAAGACCGGCCAAAAAATAGGGAAGAGGCCTAGTTTCTTAATCAAATTCATCGCTAACAATTGGGTTTACTTTCATCCGATAGCGATATTTTTTAGAATCAAAACCGATATACGTCGTTTTTACAAGGCAAATTCACTTATCCTGACTGATAATAGTAAATCCGTGGTGGCTTTAGATATCTTAATTGTTGCCACTCAAAAGGATTTTTTAAAGTTGCCGACTGTAGTTTCCCAGGCGCGTAAATTCGTCTTCCAAGAAGAAGACAATTTAATTTATATAATAGTTCCCAGATCTCAAGAAAATCATGAAATTCTTTCCAATCTACGTAATTACTCGTTTGTTGAGGTGATTCCCGAAGATGAACTTGTGGATACATCTAATCAAGATCGTTTACGGGAAACCTATCCGAAAAGATACGGGTGGATACTTCAGCAATTGCTGAAAATTGAGTTTGTTAAGAATTCTAGGTCGCCAGGTGTATTAGTTCTGGATGCTGATACCATTTTGATGCGAAAGAGAAATTGGTTGAATTCAAACGGAAATCAAATTCTCACGCCAACTTGGGAAAACCATAAACCTTATTATGATTTTTTGTCTGAGATTGGTCTTGATACCAGTTCAATTGAATATTCATTTGTGCCGCATCACATGTTAATTCAGCCTAATCGATTGAATGAATGCTTGTCGTACTTTGGGTTTGGAAATTTAGATGATCTCCTAAACCAAATCCTACAGCCCAAGTATCTGCTAGAAAATTCACCTTTCTCAATAGACTATGAAATGTATGCGCAGTTTATGATCGCGTTCCATGCCCCAGAAATTTCCTTAGAAAAATGGTCTAACTTGCAAATTGAAAGAAGTTTTCACATCGAACAAATTGATAAATGTATTGCAAAGTATCAAGATGATTTTGCTTCTCTAAGTTTCCATAATTGATTTTTTATTTTACCCAGCAAAATAAGACTAGAAAGAACTGGTGTGAATTCAACTTTTTTTTCTTTATTCATAGACTCCTTTATATCTTTGAGAAGCTGATCGTTATTTGAGTTTGAAAATAGCTCTAGTCTCTTGGAATGGATGTGTAAATTTTGAAGTTGCCAACTTAATCCTTCATTTTTTATCGTTATAGCCCCTGCTTCATTAATGTGGAATTCATAATCGGCTGGCTTGACATCAGAATCAAGGTGTTGGATATGCTTTATTAAAAATCCAAAATGATTTCTAGGATCTTCTCCAGATAGCCACATTCCAATTCGTGCGCCATCATAAAGTAGGTGTTTCTTTTCCAGCTTAATCTTTTGGATTTTTGGGATAGGGACGGTAACCAACTCGTCTATTCGTGTCGAAAAACTTTTTCTAATGTTGAAGAGTCCCGTCATGTCCGTTACGTTGGGATTAATTGCCAATTGTTCGCATAACTTCAAAGAAAGCCAGTTACTTTCCCTGAAGCTTGGGGAGAAAAGAAGAGCCGCAATGTCGTGATCTGAGTTCACATTGGCCCACATTAACTTCTTGCTTGACTCGAAGCTCTCAAATTTAAACTCGGGAAGTAAAATTACATCTGATTCGATATGAATTGCTTTAGTATCGGGCTTAGTTTCATGCCAAGCGGAAAAGGCCAATAACCTTTCGAAGCTATAACGCCAAAATCTTGAACGAGATTCTGTTTTTAGTATTAATCCGCTGGAATGATTTAGAAGGCTGGAACTTAGCTCATAAAAAAATATGTGACTGGCGCCGTTTACTTTTTTCTTACACAAAGCGGGTTCTGAGACGATCAGAGTGATGGAATAAGAGGGAAAAAGTTGGCGAGTACGCTGAATATTCTTGATCAAATATTTCGGCAAGCTCTTTCCTAGGTGAATAAATACAATTTCCATTCCGAATCCCCGGTTCTGTTCCGTGTAGGATAGCGGAGTGAATTACAGACGGATTCATAGGACTTCATATGTTTACCTAAAAAGGTCTTTTTTTTGGCGTAGAAATTCGAAACCATACATAAGTGGAGATGTCTTCGCCGATAACTCTGACCTGGATTTTTATAGTCCTTTGCTCCGAGGGGGACATCCCACACCTGACGCCATTCGAGACGCGCGCGTTATTTTCTGCCCCTCGCACCGTCTTGAGAATTTATTGGACGACTTTGGATCCAAGATTTCTGCAAAAGTCCTAATTTTGGGTAACAGTGATAGGGATTTTGACTCTTTCGACTTTAGGTTGCCAAAAAGCGTTAAAGTGGTGTTTGCTCAGAATTTAAACTTTCTTCACAAATCAATAAGGGTCTTACCTATCGGCATTGAAAATTTAAGACTTGGCGTAAATGGAACACCATGGTTGTTTAGCGAGAATCAGATCACCAAAGAAAAACTCAATCAAATTTTAGTTGGCCCTTTTTCCTTCACCCATAATGAAAGGGCTGAATTTCGGTCTCTACAAAATAACGATTGGTTGGAGATCGTTGAAGGTAGAATGACTCCTCTTATGTACGCGAAATATTCAAGCAGATTTCGCTACATAGCTTCACCTCGTGGAAACGGTTTAGACACACATCGGTTTTGGGAAGCCCTATACAGGGGCTCTACCCCGATTGTAAAGCGAAACTACTGGTCCCAGATGGTCTCCGATTTGGGCATTCCTCTCGAAGAAGTTGAAAATTATTCTGAGGGCATGCTTTCTAAAATTGCTCTAAAATCAAATTTCTCCAATTTTCAACCTAAATCCATTAAAAGTCTTTGGTGGCCATTTTGGAAAGAAGAAATTAGGAAGGTCTTTTAATTCATGATGGGAACTTTATTTCATTCTATTTGAATACACCTGAATAGAATTACAAAATAGATTAAGTTTGATTACCAGTTAAGTTTCTACGTAAAGTGGATTAACTAATACAGTTTAAAGCGCCCCCGTTACGAATAATCAAAATTGTTAGAGCTAGAATTCCCGACACCATCCAAGAAGATTTTAGAGTATTTTTATACACACATTCGCTTTAGAAGGCTCTTCATAATATCTAAATCATTTCTGGGCTCTTCTGAAGATTTACATCTAAAGTGCATTATATTTGACAAATCAAAGGCGCTTAGTGATTTGACATCATCTAAATTTTCTAAATTCTTAGTTCTGAGGCCGAGATCCATCATATAATTTTTCAGAAGTCGTCCGATCGCAACATCATCCAAGAAGCCATGTTGCCAATCACCTCTTCTTTCTAAGAGAATACTCAATACTTTTCGATTTAATATTAGATTAGCCCCTGAGACAAACTGGTGTTTTCCAAGATTTATGACCGTTCCTGTATATAGCGGGATATCCGTGTCAATCGAATCAATTACCTTCGTAAATAAATTTGGATTAATGATTGAACTTAAGGTTGTCTTATAGATTATTTCATACCCAGATTTATATAAGAAATCGTAAGCGGCAAGAGATTTCAGCCCTAAATTTCTCAATCCTTCGCTAACATTCACAAATATTTCATTTTTTGTCACGGAGATACTTGGTATTTTTTTAAATTTTGTATTAAGCGCTAAATTATCGTAAGTTCTTTGTACCGGCCGCATGTGGCTATAACGCAGAGATTCAGATGTTCTATTTTGAATTTCAGAAACTCGAGAGGGCTTGAGTCCTCGTACATAAAAAACATCAGCACCCGAGACCTTTGACCACAGCTCCGGTTGTATCTGAGACTTTAACTCTTCAAATGGACTACCAAAAGAATCTGCAATAAGAACTGCTGTATTCGATCTTTGCACGCAGGCTCCCAAAATACTGAAGTATTCTCTGTATACTACATCAATAGCATCTACTAGAACTTCTTCTGAGATAGAGAAGTAAACATATCTTTGAATTGGAGATTGATTCTGCTTAAAAAATTTATTGGGTACATTGACTATCAAATTAATCTTCCTCGCTCAACTTCGCGATCTAATTCGAGTCATCTTGATTTAGGTTGTGGTGCAAAGCCAAGAAATCCTTTTGTTGCCAGCATATTATATGGCACGGATTTCTCAGTTTTTGGAGATCGAATAGAGGATGGTGTTCGTTTTGTTTCAGCCGATTTAACAAAACGCCTTCCTTTTGAAGACAATTATTTCTCATCTATTTCGGCGTATGACGTTTTAGAGCATATACCGAGATGGGAACGACTCATGGATAATTCGATCGTTTTCCCATTTGTTAACTTAATGCAAGAGATCCACCGAATTTTAAAACCAGATGGGATTTTCTATGCTGTAACTCCGGGTTATCCGTCAAAAGCAGCATTTCAAGATCCGACTCATATAAATTTTATAACTCTGGAGACTTTGTCTTACTTTTCTGGAGATTCCGCTCACGCAGATAGTCTTGGATATGGATTTAGTGGAAGATTTGAAGTATTACATAATTCCTGGCTAAGAGGTGCAGGACCTTTCGCTCCAAAGCGCATTGAATTGATTGAAAATATTCGAAATGTTGGTGTCAATGACTTACTGAGGCTTTTCCTCCGATTTTGCAACTTGCTTCGGAACAGACATCCTGAGCATATTTTGTGGGTTTTAAAGAAGTTTTAAAAAATTTTAAGCGTTTTGAAATATTCAATTGTTTTATCTAATCCAATTTCTAATGGAATTTTAGGCTCCCAATTAAGCAATGATTTTGCTAAATCAATTTGAGGTTTTCTCCTGTGTGGATCATCACTTGGCAATGGTTGATGAATTATTCTACTTTTCGAGTTTGTCAACCTAATAACTGTCTCTGCAAGTTCTAACATTGTAAATTCAACAGGATTTCCCAGATTTATTGGGCCTGTTATTTCTTTATCGGTTCCCAAGAAGCTTAAAATGCCAATTATCAAGTCGTCCACATAACAAAAGCTTCTTGTCTGTAATCCATCCCCATAAACCGTAATGTTACTCCCAGAAAGAGCTTGAACAATAAAATTGCTTACTACGCGGCCATCATCAGGCTGCATTCTCGGACCATACGTATTAAATATTCGAACTACTTTTATATCGACGCCGTATTCCCTATGGTAATCAAAAAAGAGCGTCTCCGCGCAGCGCTTACCCTCGTCATAGCAGCTTCGGATCCCAATTGGGTTAACGCTTCCCCAATACTCTTCGGGTTGAGGGTGTACTTCGGGATCACCATAAACTTCAGAAGTTGATGCTTGCAATATCGTTGCACCAGTTCTTTTAGCCAAATCCAACATATTTATAGCACCATGGACCGAAGTCTTGATAGTTTTAACTGGATTTGTCTGATAGTGAATTGGTGAAGCCGGGCAAGCAAAATTTAAAATTCTATCAACTTCGACGTCAAATGGAAATGTTACATCGTGCTCAAAGAGTTCAAATCTTGGGTTATCAAGAAGGTTTTCAATGTTCTTGATAGAGCTAGTATAGAAATTATCCAAACAAAGTACATCATTTCCGGACTCAAGTAAGGATTTGCACAGATGAGATCCAAGAAAGCCTGCTCCTCCCGTGACTAGTACTCTCACGAAATCTCCTTAAGCTTCATTAGTCTTTTAGTTAAGCGTGACTAGTCCATTTGGTGTCGAAATCTCTAACTCAAGTATCCCAACCTCGCCATCGCTTAGTTCAGGATTAACCCATTCAATAACTACACCGGACAATGCGCTCAATATTTCATCTTTAAACCAAGAGTCTGCTAATTCGCTGTGATCCGAAATTCTTATCTTTTCGATCTTTGAAACAGTTTGTCCGTCTTTTGATGGATGATCTTCAGTTAGCCATTGAATGAAAAATGGGAGTTCGCGTGATTCTTCAATCTCTTTAACACCGATTTGCTTCCACTTAAGGTCGGTTCCGTCAGGACGTGTGCGGTGACCATCTACTGCCTTACGACCGAACTTTTCTTCAATTGGTGCAATGTCTTCGGTGCTAAATACCCATGTAAGCCATCCGCCGCCTTCTTGGGCTTTCTTTGAAACAGCTTTGCCCCAAGGTGTTTGTTCTGTGGCTGGGTGATCAAGAGGGCAGACGACTTCGATGTACTTTCCATCAAGAAGAGGGGCGGTGAAGTTACGTGTTCCGAAACGTGGGTGGATACCGCCATCAACAAATGTTGTCCCGAGGCGCGAACCTAGGCGTTGCACGGTGTCGGCTAATTGATCATGGGAAGTTACATATGAGACATGGTCTAAGCGCATGGAGTTATTTTGCACCATAAAAAGGGGTGCTCTTTACCAAATATTGAGCGGTATTAAAGCTGGCAAGAAAGGTTTTTCTTCGGACTCTTGCCTTGTAATAAGTAGATATCGACTGCGTTATCAACACAGGCGCTGCCACGACCTTGGCCAGTGTGGCCATCGGCATCAAGGGAAATGAGTTTGGATGAGGTGAAGATTTTATTGAGGCCAACAGCCCAGTCATAAGGTGTTGCGGGGTCGCGGGTGGTGCCGATGACGATGATTGGTGCAGTTTTAATGGAAGTTATCTTGTTGGTGGTGCGGGTGAGTTTGTCTTTAGTTGGTGGGGTTAAATATTTACAGGCGATATTTGTGTAGGCAAGATATGGACCAAAGATTGGGGCAACATCGCTAAATCTTTGGGCATCTGATTTTGTCTTTTCGATGCTGCGGGTGTCGGGCCAATCAAGGCAGTCGATGATGGCGCCAGAATCTAGTTCGTTGGAACCGTAGGTGCCATCTGATGAACGACCGGTGTATTGATCGGCAAGATCTAAGAAGGTATCGCCATGGCCTTGTTGGCCTTCAAGAAAAGCGGTGCGAAGTTTTGGCCAGCCATCGACATCATCGTAAAGTGCTGATGCTGTGCCCAGGACTATAAGTGATTCAGTTGCTGTGCGGTCATCGTTTTGTACTTTTGTTTTGCGTGGCAACGGGGTGTTGGCTGCTGATGTGAAAATTGAAATTATCTTGGCAGTTGCTTCTTGTTTATTCTTTGGTAACGGGCAGTCATCTTGTTTTGCACAATCTGCTAAGAATGCATCTAGTGCATCGTCAAAGCCTTTAGCTTGTGAAATGTTTTGCTCAAGGATTGAAATATTTGGATCCAACGCGCCATCTAGAACCATGCGACCGACTTTGTCGGGGAAGAATTGGGCGTAAAGAGTGCCAAGGTATGTGCCATATGACTTGCCGAAGTAATTGATTTTCTTATCGCCAAGGGCTGCGCGCAGGATGTCCATATCGCGGGCGGCTTCGGCGGTTGAGTAATGGTTTAAATATGGGTTGGCGCTCTGGCATTTATCGATGAAATCTTTTGAGTCCGCTAGCGCTTTTTGTAGTTCTGCTTCGGTATCGGGCTTGGCATCAGATGCATAGCTGGCATCGGTTTCTTTATTGTCGAGGCATTTGATTGGTGCGCTGCGGTCGACGCCGCGTGGGTCGAAGCCGACGATGTCGTAACGGTCTAGGACATCTGGGTCAAAGACATATTCGGCGTTATAGGCATAGTCAACGCCAGATCCACCGGGGCCGCCGGGGTTAACGATTAGAGAGCCTATGCGGTTCTTTTGATCTTGGGCTTTGTAGCGCAGGACTGCGATTTTAAATGTGCCAACTTTTAAATCAGCGTAATCGACTGGAACAAGCAAGTCAGTGCATTCAAATGTTTCATAACATTTGGACCAGTTAAGTTTCTGGTTTTCATAGGCAGCTAAATTTGAAAGTGGTTTTTCAATAACAACCTTTGATGCACAGCCTGATAGGACCATTGCAAATGAGATCGCAAGGGTTGTAAGAAGTGGTTTCTTTTTTTGCATCAGGCCAGACGGCACATCAGAGCTTCGATGGTCAGTAATGGTGCTGCGTTGTGGCTCAAATTAACCCGGGCTTCCATTATGGCGTTGATCTTCTTTACCGTTGCGTGTGGTGGGCTTTTATGCGCAAAAGCAGTTATTTCATCGAGGATATCGATATTGATAATTGAATCGGTGGCGCCAGATTGCACCAGCATCACATCGCGCTA
>Ga0214921_10005275_pt1 | contig 18370 bp, 11 predicted proteins | sample LL1505_MetaG_FD_177992 | JGI IMG/M metagenome (GOLD analysis project Ga0214921, IMG submission 177992) | Freshwater microbial communities from Lake Lanier, Atlanta, Georgia, United States - LL-1505 | ecosystem: Environmental > Aquatic > Freshwater > Lake | place: USA: Georgia | collected... | reverse complement strand
ACTGTAGGATCTCAAGGATCTCAGGGAATAGTTGGAACAATAGGATCTCAAGGATCTCAAGGAGCAGTTGGATCTCAAGGATCTCAAGGAATCGTAGGAACTATAGGATCTCAAGGATCTCAAGGAAAACAAGGAACAGTAGGATCTCAAGGATCTCAAGGAATTGTTGGAACAATAGGATCTCAAGGATCTCAAGGAGACGTTGGATCTCAAGGATCTCAAGGAATCGTAGGAACTATAGGATCTCAAGGATCTCAAGGAAAACAAGGAACAGTAGGATCTCAAGGATCTCAGGGAATAGTTGGAACAATAGGATCTCAAGGATCTCAAGGAGCAGTTGGATCTCAAGGATCTCAAGGAATCGTAGGAACTATAGGATCTCAAGGATCTCAAGGAATAGTAGGAACTGTAGGATCTCAAGGATCTCAAGGAATAGTAGGAACTGTTGGATCTCAAGGAGCAGTTGGAGGTCAAGGATCTCAAGGAGTAGTAGGAACAATAGGATCTCAAGGATCTCAAGGAAAACAAGGAACAGTAGGATCTCAAGGATCTCAAGGAGTCGTCGGAACTATTGGATCTCAAGGTCCACAAGGAACTACAGGTAGTCCAGGTTCTCAAGGTCCCCAAGGTCCAACAGGAATTACCGGAATAGATGGTTTCAGAGGAGCAGGAGGAACAATTAACGATAATTTAATACCAGCACCCGCATCAACATATGATCTAGGTAATGTTCAACAACCATGGAATTATGCATATATAAATGGTGGACATATAAATGTAATTGATACAGGTATATTAATATTAAGTGATAATCCATTCCAAGATTTAGGTAATATAGATCATTGTTGGATGTCAGTAATAGATACTGCATTCAATGGTAATACTCAAGATATGCTTAATTGGTATACAGTTAATGCGAATTACCCAACATTTACATCAAGTACTTATAATGATCCGGGAATTCATTTTGTAAGAAATTATAATCCTACTGAATTTAATGCAAACGTTTATGCTGCAAATATATTACCATTATCACACAATACATACTCATTGGGAGATGAAAATAATATTTGGAAATCATTATGGGTTGGTAATGGAACAGTACATATTGGATCTGCAACAATTTCATCAGACGGACAAAGTATTATTGTACCAGGTGGAATACAATCAGGTAATATTAAGGTGTCACCAAGTCCAGTAAATGTACAACAACTAACAAATGGAGTAACTAATTATAATCCAAAAGTTGGAGATACATTTAGTGTTACAAATACTTTTGGTAGTACTATACAAATAGCTGTAGGTATATATGGTATAGACACAGTTTATCCAGTTATTCCTAATGGTTCTACATATAATTATACAATAACTACTTTTGGTAGTGGTGATGGAACAATTTTTATATATAATTTCGGACCTTATCCAAATGGTTATGTATATTTTCAAAAATCTCAATGGGCAACTGACACATTAAATCTTACTGATCCTTGGGGCATAGTTGGTAGAGGGTATTTTACTTTTAGCTTAAAAACTACAGGATCACCATTACTTTCTGTAGATGCAATATCTACATCTGCTGTAACAACTAATTCAGTAATAACACCATATATAACAAGTACTACTAATTTAATAACATTTAATACACCAACTAAGTTCACTTCAACATCAGAGAATTGGTCAGCGTATGGTTCCGCTTATGGAGCTTATCCAATATTTGTAACAGGATATGCATACGACTCGTATTCTTATAATCCTGTTTCAATTGCATGTTCAGGTGCTGTATTAGGTAGTACTTTTATAAATTATTCTGACGAACGTATTAAAAAAAATATTGTAGATGTTGATGATGATATAGCATTAAATTATATCAGACAAATTGAACCAAAAACATATCAATACATTGACTATAAAACAAAAGGAACTTCAAATGTATTTGGATTTATTGCACAACAAATTGCAAATGTGTTACCATATTCAACAACAACAATTTTTGAGTTTATTCCAAATGTTTATAGTTTAGCAAATTGTTTACCATTAAATTCTAATAATATCACAAAATTACTATTTACTTCCAATATATATACACATGATTTATCATCGAATAATTACATCAAATTAATAGATTCAAGTAATAATTTAATATATTCAAATATTATCAGTGTAGAAAATGCCAATATATATATTGATACATTAATCCCATTTGCAAATGTCTTCGTTTATGGTAAATTAGTCAATGATTTCGTTTCATTAAACAAAGATGCAATATTTACAGTTGGTATATCAGCAATCCAAGATTTAGATAAAATCACATCAAATACTAATGTAAATGTAACTAATTTACAATCAACTATACAAACAATGCAATCACAAATTGATGCATTAACAGCAAGAGTTACCGCATTAGAAAATAAGTAATTATTAAAGAATTAACCATTTAAAAAAATATTTATATAAAATTTATATAAATGTCATTTTCGTTTGTAACAGCATATTTTCAATTTGATCCAACAAAGGATGAATTTTATTTTAAGCATTTTAACAGATTAGTTACTACAGAATTTCCAATTATTTTATATTTGGATTCAAAATTATCAGATAAGGTATCTGATTATAAAGATAATAAAAATGTAAAAATTATTCTTACAAATTGGGAAGATTTATATTTAAATAAAAGATTGACACAGGATGAAATTTCATCTTTAAAAATATCAACTGGAAATAAAAAGGATAATGCAAAATTTTTAATCTTAATGAACAGTAAATCTGAATTTCTAAAATTAGCTATGGATGAATCAGATTCTCCACTATTGATTTGGGTAGATTTCTGTATTTTAAAATTAACAGATGATCTCGATCATTTTAAAAGAAATTTCTTATCCCTAAAAAATATCACAAAGATTATGATTCCAGGAGGATTCTTTGATGAACCAGTTTTCTTAGATAATGCTAAATTATTTAATTGTGTTTATTGGAGATTTTTAGGTGGTGTATTAATCTGTCCACGTGAGTTAATTGTTAAATTTAATGATGATCATTATGTAGAAATGGAAAAGTTGTTTGCAGAAGGTAAAATATCATGGGAAGTAAATTATTGGTGTAATATTGAATATAATAATCCAGGAATGATTCATTATTATCGTGCGGATCATACAAAGACAATGTTTGGGTTTAATGATACAAAATTAATGTTATTATCAATGATTAAAAATGAAGAAAAAATTATTATCAGATGTATTGAAACTGTTAGAACAATTTGTGATGCATTATGTGTTACTGATACTGGATCAACAGATAATACAGTTAAAATATTAAGTGAACATTTCCATACATTATCACATTTATTTGTTCCAGTTCCTTGTAAAATATATCATGATACCTGGCGTGATTTTGGATCAAATAGAACTGTATCGTATAATAATGCTGTTAAATATTGTAAACAACTTGGATGGAATCCTGAAAAAACATATGGATTATTATTAGATGCTGATATGAAATTAATTGTTACGCCATTATTTGACAAACAATCACTCACACATAATGGATATAAAATTATTCAAGGTAATGGACATCTTGAATATCACAATACTCGTTTTGTCAAGTTAAATGGAACATGGAAAAGTTTAGGAGTTACTCATGAATATTGGGATGGTCCTGATTTAGGAACATTAGATAAAGATATTTTATATATAAATGATGTTGGAGATGGTGGATGTAAAGATGATAAATTCCAACGTGATATGAAATTATTAATAAAAGGAATAGAAGATGAACCTGAAAATGGACGTTATCATTTTTATCTTGCACAAACATGTAAAGATTTAGGGAAATTTCGTGAAGCAATTAGATTATATAAGAGAAGAATAGAAATCGGAGGATGGGATGAGGAAGTTTGGTATGCTCATTATATGATTGCCAAATGTTGGATTTTATTAGGCAATATTGAGAAATCAGAATATTGGGCATTAAAAGCATATGAATACAGAAAATCAAGAGCAGAACCAATATATTTTTTAACAAATTTATTTAGAGATCGTTCTCAACATTATAAAGCATATCATTATTATAGAATTGGAAAAAGTATACCTGAATCATTTGATTCTTTATTTGTAGAGAAGGGTGTTTATAAATATATGTTTGATTATGAATGGACTATTTTACAATATTGGGTATTTCCCAATGAGAGACTTGAAGGATTAAAAGTTAGTGTAAATTATTTAAATAATTTTAATCATCATGAAGAAAATGTTCTTCAAAATATAGATTTCTATATTCAACGTTTAGGATCAGATGGTAAAATGTCAAAATTGGATGTTCCAGTATTAGATGATTATACTGCGTCATCACCATCTATTATAATGTATAATAATAAATTAATTGTAAATGTTAGATATGTCAATTATAGAATCCAACATGATGGATCATATTTAATGTATGAAAATGGTAAATTATCGCGTGATCATAATGTTAAAACAAAGAATGGATTAATATATTTGGATAATGATTATAATATTTTAACAAGTGTATATTTAATGGATACAAATTTAACAGATATTCCATCTATTCCAACATATATTTTAGGATTAGAAGATATTAGATTATTTAAATTTAAAGATAAGTTACATTATGTAGCAGTTTCAAAAGAATTTTCATATAATGATAATATTCGTATTGTATTAGGAGAATATGATATAAATAAATTAAAACATTTAAATAATCATACCTTATATCCGCCAGAAGAAACAGTATGTGAGAAAAACTGGATTCCAATTAATCATAAGAATGAGGAAATGTTATTCATTTATAATTGGCATCCATTACGGATAGGTAAATTAGATGATAAATATAAATTAAATATTACAATTACACACGATACTCCAAAATTCTGGAAGCATTATCGGGGATCAACAAATGTATTTGAATACAATAATCAAATATGGTGTATAACTCATGGTGTTAAATATTCAACTCCTCGTAAATATTTCCATCAATTTGTTATTTTGGAGAAAGATACATATAAGCCACTAAAGTATACAACTCCATTATATTTTAATCATTATGCAATTGAATATTGTGTTGGATTATATATTAAGAATAATGAAGCAGTTATTCTCTTTTCTCAAAATGATAAAGATCCATTTATGCTCCGTGTTCGACTTGATAAGTTAGATAAATATTTTTTAAAAGTTTAAGTTATAAATTGATATAAATTTTATATTATAAATATAATATAAAATTATATGACGTCATTTGTATTTGTTACAGCATATTTTGAATTAAATAAATCACGTAATGAATTTTATTTTAATGAGTTTAAGAAATTAATAGATAGTCATTTTGAAATAATATTATTTTTGGATAAAAAATTAGAATATAAATTAGGAGAATATTCTAAATATTCGAATTTAAAAGTTTATATCTTAGAATGGAATGATTTATATTTAAATAAAACTATTCAAGATATTCAAAATTTAGAAATTCCGTGTAATAATCCAAAAGATAATATTAATTATTTGATATTAATGAGTTCTAAATCATATATTATGAAATTAGCATTATCTTATACAAATGTAGAAACATTGGTTTGGATTGATTTTGGAGGATTAAAATTAACAAATAATTTAAATCATTTTAAAAGAAACTTTGAAAAATTAAAAAAATATGATAAGATTTTAATGCCTGGAGGAAATTTTCCAAAGAAGTTATTATATGATGAAATGTTATTTCGAACAACATATTGGCGTTTTTTAGGAACTTTATTTATTTGTCCTCGTCATTTAGTAATTCCATTTGATGATGCTCAAACAAAAGAAGTATTAACGCTTGCATCATCACGTAAAATTACTTGGGAAATAAATTATTGGGCAAATGTAGAATATCATACAAATTTAATTCAATTTTATAGAGGAAATCATGATAATTCTATGTATGGAATGAATGATAAAAAAATAATGTTATTAGGAATAATTGATGATGAAAATATAATAATAGATGAATATATGGATCAATTAAGAAATATATGTGATGCATATTGTATAACAAATTTTACAAACACACTAGAATGTGAATTTTTAGATAAAGTAAATGAATTTAATAGATGGAACATACCATCAATATATCATAATAGTACTACAACAAAGAAAAGAGAACAGGTATTTAAAAATGGAATTGAATTTTGTAATCAATTAGGATGGCATTTAGAAGATACATATGGATTATTATTAGAAGGAGATAAAGTTGTTGTTATAAAATCATTTGATAAAGAAAGATTAACAGAAGATAAATATAATATACATAATTATTATGAACCATCAAGTAGTTTAAATTTAGTTAAATTAAGTAGTAATAATACAAATCCTGTAAATATATCTTATTTAAATAAAAAAGATATATATATTAAACTATTGGATCAATGAAAATGTCGTAATATTGTGATCAACTATATTAGAATCAAGAGTATTTAAGAAATTTGATTCATTATTTTTTGATGATATTGTTAAACATTTAAAATAACTTTTAATTATTTTGGTACAACCTTCAACTGAACTTTTAACAATTTCTATTTGTCTAACTTTTAATTTATCAACATATTTTTTACATTCTTTTAAAATATGAGGTTCAATATATAAAACATCATATTCTTTACTACTTTCACAATTAGAATATAAACATAATTCTATTTTATGATCAATTGTACCAACTACTTTTCTATTTGAATCAACATGGTATATTTCACCAATTAAAGAATTATATGTTGGCATTATAATAAAATTAACTTCTTTCATAATTAAAGCAATTTTTAATTCTTCAATACTTGAATATACAATATGATTACCTCTTAAATTTTGTGTAATAACTTCATGAGAAAATGTTCCTTTCCCAAATAAATATCCAATTTTTATATCTTTTACATATTTTTCTAAAAATTTTACTTGAATGTTTTTAGAAATTTCTATTATTTTTAAATAAATTGGATCTTTATACAAATTTAAGATTTCTTTCTCAATTTCTCTTTTTGTTATTAATTTTAAGAAATCATTTCTAATATTTAAATAATCAAATGGATCATCTTTAAATTTTATTTCAGCAACATTTTCAGATAATCCAAGTCTCATACTTATCATCATTAAAAGATTTTCTTCATTTTGTCTATTTTTACATATTTCAGCAATTTCTTTATCTTCATCAATTGTATACTTTGATATAACACTTTCATTAACCATTACATTGGCTCCATGTTTTATTATGATATTTATTACTGAATCATAGATTTTAATTATTTTACGAATAGTTTCTAAATTATTAATTGATTTACAAACATTTTCATCTAATAACTTTAATAAATTTTTAGTAGTTTCAATATCAATACATGCATCTGTGATACTAACTCCCTTTTTCATATTATATGATATTTTTTGATTTCCTTTATTAATATTTGATTCTAACATTATTCCACGAATTGGATATTTATTTTTTAATCTTAATTTTTTAATATATAGAGCAACTAATATTTGTCTATTATATTCTTTTTGAGAATTACCATGCGAACAATCAACGATTATTCCTGTTTTGATATTTTCATTTTCTAATTTTTTAGATATTTTTTCAATACATTCTTCATTATAATTTGGTTCATCTCCACCTCGTAAAATTAAATGACTATCTTTATTTCCTTTTGTTATTACATGACTTGCAACACCTTTTTCATCAATTCCTAAAAAATTATGAGAAAAACTTGCGGATACAATTCCATCAATTGCCTTTTCATAATCTCCAGAAGTTAAATTTTTAAATCCAATAGGCATTGATAATCCAGATGCTAATTGACGATGAATTTGACTTTCACTTGTTCTTGCGCCAATTGCACCCCATGAAACTAAATCAGATAAATATTGAGGAGTAATCGTATCTAAAAATTCACAACCAATTGGAATTTCTAATTTAGTAATTTCTAAAAGTAATTTACGCGCTAATTCTAATCCTTTATTAATATTAAATGTATCATTTAAATCAGGATCATAAATAAATCCTTTCCAACCAACTCTAGATCGTGGTTTTTCAAAATAAACTCTCATAACAATATATAAATTTTTTGAACTTTCTTGAATTTTTTTTAATTCTTTCGCATATTGAATTGCTAAATCATAATCATGAATAGAACATGGACCAACAATTACAATTAATTTTTTATCCCAACCATTTAAAATACTTTGTATATTTAATCTTGCTTTTTCTATAAATACTTTATTAATTACTGATGGCATATATTTATCTATTAGGATACTTGGTGTTACTATTTCTTTTATTTCTGAAATATTTATATTTGTAAACATTAGTAATAATATTTTTATAGTTTTAAATAGATATTTATAATAATATAATGGAAACACTTTTGAAACAATTAATTGATAACATGTATGAAATACTTGATAAATTAGATAAAGTTGAAAAAATTATTAAAACAGTTGAAAAAAAATTAAATGATTTAGAAGAGAAAGTAAATAACCAAAGAAATATACAACAAAATATATTACCTGTTAAAAAAGAATTTAAGATTGAAGAAATTGTTTACCCCAATCTTGATTATATAATATAAAATTACATTGTAAGTTTTCTTTTTTTTAAAATTTCTGACCGTATATAAATTAATTTGGTAGGTCTTCTATAATTATTAACAGCAATTATAGAACCTTTCTTTTGATCTTCGGACAACATTGAATATTCCATTATGATTGTAAAATTATTATTTTTTGCGTATTGTGATATATATTCGTATGAATTTATTAATGAATTAAATTTCCCCAAAATCTCATTGTAATTTAGGTGGGAAGATTCTAATTCGACTATATAAAATAAACTCATTATTTAATCTAAAATATATTTTAATTTTATATAAATAAAAAATAATAACAATATAATGGAATTAAAAGATCGAAGAATACAAATACTTTTATATACTTTTGCGTATTATAAAAACATAAATAATGGAGGAGCAACTGTTATGCATTATTTCGCAAAAATAATAAATGATTTAAATCATAAAAATTTTTATGCAAAAATATACACAATTGATAATAAATATTATGAAAATGATTTATGTAATGAATATTTAAAAAGAGGAGAAGAAATTGATTATGAAAATACAATTGTAATATATTATGAAAATATTGTAAACCCTCTTAATGCTAAACATATTGTAAGATGGATGGATCAACAAATTTTAAATGATATAATTTATTATGATAAAAATGATCTTATATATTTTTTAACACCATATCAAAATAATCATTTTCTTCAAGGATATAAAAATAATAAAACTTTTAAACAATTATGTTGTCTATATTATAATAATATTTTTTATAACAAAAATAAAAATAATGAAAGAATTGATACATGTGTTTTATTTAGAAAGTCATGGCTATATCATAAAGATGTTCAATATATTCATCCTTCAAATAGTATAGTATTAGATAATTTATCACTTGAGGAAATAGTCGAAGTATTTAATAAATGTAAGTATTTTTATTGTTATGATCCTTTTACAACTTTTATAGTTTATGCGGTTGCATGTGGTTGTATAACTATTATTTATCCACGATCAAATATATCTAAAGATGAATATTATTATACGATGTTTATATGTTTTGATAATAAAATTTATAATAGTGGAATAGCATATGGAAATTCAGATGAAGAAATTAAATTTGCTACAGATACTCTTGCAGAAGGAGAATTTATGTATAAAGAATTATTTGAATCATATAAAAATACTGTATATGATTTAATAAAAGATTTAGAAATATATTTTAAGGAAAATTAAGTTAACATATTAAATTATTTTTACAATCATTTCTTTCTTAAATTCTTCTCTATCTAATAACGGTTCCATATCTTCAAACGGCCTGTTTGTAAATGTACCATCTTCATTTTTAGTTGCACTAAATAGTGGATATCTTTTTTGAACACAGCAAAAAATTTCTAATATAATTGTATTTTTATAATTTAAAAATTCATTTATTGCACTTTCGAGAGTATCATTTTCTTGGGAACATACATATTTAATACCATATGCATTTGCAATTTTCTCTGTATCTGGAAAAGATAATCCTGTATCACTATTAATACCAAAATGATTTTTAAAATAATTTTGTTGAGTAATTTGAATTGCACCATACGACCCATTATTAAATACTAATATTTTAATCGGTAATTTATGATGAACTATTGTTTGTAATTCTTGAATATTTAATTGAAGAGAACCTTCTCCAAGGATTGCAATTACCATTTTTGAAGGTTCTGCAATTTGAACTCCAATTGATTCGGGTAATTCTGGTCCCATATCTGCCTGTCCATTATAAAGATATCTATCATTTTTTTTAATATTAATCATATGCCATAACGTAAAAACAATTGATCCCGTTGTAGATATAACAATCTTATTTTCAGGTGCTTTATCAAAAAATACTTTTAATGCATAATATGGATTAATTATAGGAGATGATAATACATTTGGAGGAGTTTCAAACAACCATTTATTTTTCCAATGATTACATTTTTTAATCCAATTATTATAACTTTTAGATTCAAAATTATAAGTATCAAAGAATCTATTAAGATCCATATTAATTTTTAATGTATAATTAATATTATTTTTCTTTAATTCTTCAGAATCAGTATCAAGGTATATAATTTTTGCTTCTCTTGCGAATAAATCTGGTCTATAGCCAACAACTCCTTGAGACATACTACATCCAAGTGAAATTACTAAATCGCTATTTTGAATACAAAAATTTCCACATCTATCACCATAAATACCTACTCTTCCAACATATAATTTATTATTTGTTTCAATTAAATCGATTCCCAATACTGATGTAACAACTGGTATATTATATTTATTTATAAAATTTATAAATTTATCAGATGCATTTCCTAATTTAATACCATTTCCAGCAATAATTATTGGTCTATTTGATTCACTTAATAATTTATATATATCTTCTAATTTATTATCATATATATTTGAAATTGTTTCTTTTATTATAACTGGAATTTCTATATTTTCAATCAACATTCCTTGAATATCAATTGGTACTGATATCCATACTGGTCCAGGTCTGCCATTAACTAAATTATATATAGCATTTGTTAATATATACTTTAATTCTGATACATCTAAAATTTCATGTGCATATTTAGTTATTTCTGAAACCATTGATATAATATTACAGTTTGAATATGCATAGTTTCTAATTTTAATATCTTTATTATTAATTTTTGTAACAGAATCAATACTTTTTACCTGACCAGATATAAATAAAATTGGTACACTATCTTGAAATGCAACAAGGCATGGAGATATTGCATTTGTTGCTGCAACGCCTGCTGTTGTACATACGATTGATGGTTTATTTGTTATTTTTCCATAACCAACCGCAGAATATCCACATGCTTGTTCATGATGTTGATAATATGTATTAAAATTTCCTCTACCAAAAGAATCATTTAAGTGCATTGCAAAACCTCCAGTAATTGTAAAAAGAGTATTAATATTGTTTTTTTCAAGAAAATTTGTTATATAATCACTAACTTTTATCTTCATTATTAATTAATTTTTTTATGTTTATATATAGTTTTTAATTTATATATTTATATAATGAAAATATTAATAACAGGTGGTAATGGTAATATAGCAAAAATAATAATATATTTTAAGGAAAATTAATATAAATAAAGAATAATAACAATATAATGGAATTAAAAGATAGAAGAATACAAATACTTATATATTCTTTTGCGTATTATAAAAATATAAATAATGGAGGAGCAACTGTTATGCATTATTTAGCAAAAATAATAAATGATTTAAATCATAAAAATTTTTATGCAAAAATATACACATTGGATGATAAACATTATGATAATGATTTATGTAATGAATATTTAAAAAGAGGAGAAGATATTGATTATGAAAATACAATTGTAATATATTTTGAAAATTGTGGAAATCCTTTAAATGCTAAACATAATATAAGATGGATTTTCCAACAAAATTATTATTATATTATTGATCATAATAAAAATGATATGATATATTTTTGGGATACATTTCAAAATAATCGTTTTATATCTAATTACAGAAATAATAAAACTATTAAACAATTATGTTGTCAATATTATAATAATATTGTTTATAACAAAAATAGAAATAATGAAAGAATTGATACATGTGTTTTATTTAAAAAGTCATGGTTATATCATAAAGATGTTCAATATATTCATCCTTCAAATAGTATAGTATTAGATAATTTATCACTTGAGGAAATAATCGAAATATTTAATAAATGTAAGTATTTTTATTGTTATGATCCTTGTACAATGTTTATGATATATGCTCCTATATGTGGATGTATAACTATTATTTATCCAAGATCAAATATGTTAAAAGATGAATATTATAAGTCACAACCTTTATATTTTAATAATAAAATTTATAATTATGGTATAGCATATGGAAATTCAGAAGAAGAAATTAAGTTTGCGAATGATACTCTTGCAGAAGGAGAATTTGCGTATAAAGAATTATGTGAATTATATAAAAATACTGTATATGATTTAATAAAAGATTTAGAAATATATTTTAAAGAGAATTGAGTTAATATATAAATAAATACTAATTTATTTATATATGAAAATATTAATAACAGGTGGTAATGGTAATATAGCAAAAATAATAAAAAATAAATTATCATATCTATATGATATAACTAATTTGGGAAGAACAGAATTAAATATATTATCTTATGAAGATGTAAAGAGTTATTTAGAAATAAATGAATTTGATATATTAATTCATACAGCAATTATAGGGGGTAGAAGAACAAAAGATGATCCAGAAGATACAGTTAAAAAAAATGTAGAAATGTTTGATAATTTGATGAAATTTTCTGATAGATTTAAAATGATAATTAATTTTGATTCGGCAGCAATTTATGATCGATCAACGGATATATTAAATAGATCTGAAAATGAATTAAAAACAATTCCTGAAGACAAATATGGAAAATCAAAATATTTAATATATAAAAAGTCATTAGAATATAAAAATGTTTATAATTTAAGATTATTTAATATCTTTCATTCAAATGAAGAGAAAGATAGATTTATAAAATCATGTTTTATTGCAAGAAATGATAATACAATTTTAACAATAAATGAAGATAAATATTTTGATTTTTTCTATGAATTAGATTTTATTAAAGTTATAAAATATTATATTCAAAATTATCCTAATTTAGAAAAAACTGTAAATCTTTGTTATGAAAAAAAATATAAGTTATCAGAGATAGCAAAATTGATAATAAACAATAGTGGTAATATTAAAATAATTAATCAAACATCTGTAAATAATTATAGTGGTAATAATAATTTATTAAAGAAATATAATATTGAATTTTTAGAATTAGAAGAAAGTTTAGAAATATATGATAAACGATATATAGATTTGAAGGATAGGAGAATAAAAATTATTATTGATACTTTACCAGTAGATTGGAATTGTGGAGGATACGTTGTAATGAATTATTTATGTCAAAATATCAATGATTTAAATCATCCAAATTTTTATTCAAAAATATATATACCAGATGGAAGCAAACCAATATATACATTTCCAAATACATTTTATACAGATACGGACGAAATATTTGACGATAATACAATTATAGTATATTCTGAATTTGTTGATGGAAATCCTTTAAATTGTAAACACGTCATTAGATGGTTATTGCAGTATATTTATAATTATTCTTCAAATTGGAAAAATACAGATTTAATTTATAATTGGAGTAATTATACTAATAATAAGACAGAAAAAATATTATCAAATACGTATTTTAGTAAAATATTTAAAAATAACAATAAAACAGAAAGAATAAAAACATGTTATGTTATAAAAAAAGGATATCAGTATCATGGTCATATCACATTTTTTCATCCAAATGATAGTATATTTATTGATTATAAGGCAAGTCATCAAGAAATATGTGATATATTTAATGAATGTAAATATTTCTATTGTTATGATCCAAATAGTATGTTTGCGATATATGCGGTTATTTGTGGATGTATAACAATATTATATCCAACAAAAGATAAAACAAAAGAAGAATATTTCAAAATTAGTTTTTATAACAGAAATAATAAAATTTATAATTATGGTATAGCATATGGAAATTCAGAAGAAGAAATTAAATTTGCTACAGATACTCTTGAAGAAGGAGAATTTATGTATAAAGAATTATTTGAATCATATAAAAATAGTGTATATGATTTTTTAAAAGATTTAGAAATATATTTTAAGGAAAATTAATATAAATAAAGAATAATAACAATATAATGGAATTAAAAGATAGAAGAATACAAATACTTATATATTCTTTTGCGTATTATAAAAATATAAATAATGGAGGAGCAACTGTTATGCATTATTTAGCAAAAATAATAAATGATTTAAATCATAAAAATTTTTATGCAAAAATATACACGTTGGATGATAAACATTATGATAATGATTTATGTAATAAACATTATGATAATGATTTATGTAATGAATATTTAAAAAGAGGAGAAGATATTGATTATGAAAATACAATTGTAATATATTATGAAAATTGCACAAATCCTTTAAATGCTAAACATAATATAAGATGGATTTGGCAACAAAATTTATATCATATTATTGATCATAATAAAAATGATATGATATATTTTTGGGATACATTTCAAAATAATCGTTTTATATCTAATTACAGAAATAATAAAACTATTAAACAATTATGTTGTCCATATTATAATAATATTGTTTATAACAAAAATAAAAATAATGAAAGAATTGATACATGTGTTTTATTTAGAAAGTCATGGCTATATCATAAAGATGTTCAATATATTCATCCTTCAAATAGTATAGTATTAGATAATTTATCACTTGAGGAAATAGTCGAAGTATTTAATAAATGTAAATACTTTTATTGTTATGATCCTTGTACAATGTTTATAATTTATGCTCCAATATGTGGATGTATAACTATTATTTATCCAAGATCAAATATGTTAAAAGATGAATATTATAAGTCACAATATTTATATTTTAATAATAAAATTTATAATTATGCAATAGCATATGGAAATTCAGAAGAAGAAATTAAATTTGCGACTGATACTCTTGAAGAAGGAGAATTTATGTATAAAGAATTATTTGAATCATATAAAGATACTGTATATGATTTATTAAAAGATTTAGAAATATATTTTAAAGAGAATTGAGTTAATATATAAATATAAAAATATATATTTATTTATGTCAAAAAAAGTATGGTATGCACCAAATCAAAAAGAAGCATATGGATCTGCTGAAATAAATGCTGTTATTGATTGTTTAAACGATGGATGGTTAGCGGGAAATGGACCTAAAACAATTCAATTTGAACAAGAGGTTTCAAAATTATTTGGAAAAAAATACGGATTATTTGTAAATAGTGGATCAAGTGCAATTCTTCTTGGTTTAAGTGCTCTTAATTTAGAAAAAGGATCAGAAGTTATTACACCAGCATGTACATTTGCAACTTCAGTCGCACCAATTCTCCAATGTGGATTAAAACCAGTATTTTGTGATGTTGAATTAGGAACATATGTTCCATCTCCTGATCAAGTATGTGAGAAGATTACAGAAAAAACAAAATTAATATTATTACCAAATTTAATAGGATCTAAACCAGATTGGGTAGAAATTAGAAAACGAACAAATTTAATTTTATTTGAAGATTCTGCCGATACAATAACATATACACCAGAAACTGATATTTCTATTACAAGTTTTTATTCTAGTCATTTAATAACAGCTGCTGGATCTGGAGGAATGGTTATGTTTAATAATGAAAAATATTTAAATAAGGCATTAATGTTTAGAGATTGGGGAAGAATTGGTGATAATACAGAAGAAATGATTCCAAGATTTAAATATAATATTGATGGAATTCCTTATGATTATAAATTTTTATATGAAGTAGTTGGTTATAATTTTAAATCTTCAGAAATGAATGCAGCATTTGGATTAGTACAAGTATCAAGATTAGAAGAAATTAGAAAAATACGAAAAACTATATTTAATAGATATTTCGAAAATTTAAAAGATGTAAAACAAATTTTATTACCAAATAATAAATATAATAGTGATTGGTTAGCTATTGCATTAATGACTAAAGATAGAATGCCACTTTTAACTTTTTTAGAAGAGAATAATATTCAAACAAGAGTATGCTTTGCTGGAAACATAACAAGACATCCTGCATATAGAGAATATTTACAAGTATTTCCAAATGCAGATCTTATAATGGCCGAAGGATTTTTATTAGGAGCACATCATGGAATGACAATAGAAGATGTTGATTATGTATGCGATAAAATAAAAGAATTTCTTAAATTATCTTAACAATCATTTCTTTCTTAAATTCTTCCCTATCCATAAATGGTTCCATATCTTCAAAAGGACGACTTGTAAAAGATCCATCTTCATTTTTAATAGCGCTCATTTTTGGATATCTTGTTTGAATACAACAAAATATTTCAAATATAATATTTCCTTCTGTTTGAATAAATTGATCAATTGTTTGAGTAAGATTAGAATTTTCACGTGTAGAAATATATTTAATTCCATATGCCCCAGCTATTTTTTCAGTATCTGGAAAAGATAATCCACTACTAAAATCAACACCAAATTTATTATTAAAAAATGTTTTTTGGGTAATTTCAATTGCTCCATAACTTGCATTATTAAATACAATAATTTTAATTGGAAATTTATGATGGACAATTGTTTGTAATTCTTGAATATTAAATTGAAGTGTTCCTTCACTTGTAAAAAGTATAAATTGTTTTGTTTTATCTGCAATATGAGAACCTATTGACATTGGAAGATCCGTTCCCATATCTCCATGACCACTCCATATGAATGTATCATTTTTTTTAATATTTAGTAATTGATTTACAATAATTGCGATAGAACCAGAACCTGTTGTAACTATTTTATTTTCAGGTAATTTTTCAAATAAACATTTTACAGCATAATATGGATTGATTGTTTCTGTATCAAGTATATTTGGTGGCATTTCAAATAACCATTTCTTTTTCCAATTATTACATTTTTCTAACCAATTTGAATAATTTGGTGTAGTAAATGAAAAAGAATCAAAAAATACATTAAGATCTGAATTTATTGTAACAGTATATGAAATAGTTTTCTTTTTAAGTTCATTTGGATCGATATCTATATATATAATTTTAGCTTCTCGAGCAAATGTCTTTGGATTATAACCAACTACTGCATTAGATAAACGACAACCTAATACAATAATTAAATCACTATTTTGAATTGTAAAATTTCCAGAACGATCCGCATATAATCCAACTCTTCCAATAAAATATTTAGACGCTGTTTCAATAACATCAGAACCTAAATATGATGTTGTAACTGGAATTCCAGTATCATTAACAAATTTTATAAATTTTTGTTGACAATTTCCTAATTTTATGCCATTACCAGCAAGAATAATTGGTCTTGTTGATTGCTTAAGTAAATCATAAACATTTTGTAAATCAATTGTATTTATTGATTTAATTAAAGAATATTCAGATACATCATCATCTATTAACATTCCTTGGATATCAAGAGGAATTGATAACCAAACTGGTCCAGGCCTTCCAGTAGTTAAATTAATTATTGCATTTTCTATTGTTGATTTTACTTCATTTAAATGTCTAATTTCATGACTATATTTTGTAATTGATGATACCATACTTATAATGTCACAATCAGAAAATGCATAATTTCTAAGTTTATGTTCAGTATTTAAATTAATCTCTCTAATTGTATCAAAGGTTTTTACTTGACCACTTATAAAAAGAATTGAAACACTATCTTGATATGCATCTAAACATGGCGATACGGTATTTGTTGCTGCAATTCCAGAAGTTGTACATACTACTGATGGTTTATTATTTGTTTTTGTATATCCAAGTGCAGCATATCCACATGCTTGTTCATGATGTTGATAATATACATCAAATTTTCCTTTGCCAAAAGAATCATTTAAATGCATTGCAAATCCTCCAGTAATTGAAAAAACAGTATTAATATTATTTTTTTCTAAAAAATTAGTTATATAATCACTTACTTTTATTTTCATTATTAAATATATTATTTTTAATCTTTTAAATATATAAATCCAAAGTTATAATAATATAAAAATATATTATTATAATCATATTATAATGCCCCAAACAATTATTGATGCAAAACAAATACCACAAGATA
>Ga0214921_10005274_pt1 | contig 18376 bp, 14 predicted proteins | sample LL1505_MetaG_FD_177992 | JGI IMG/M metagenome (GOLD analysis project Ga0214921, IMG submission 177992) | Freshwater microbial communities from Lake Lanier, Atlanta, Georgia, United States - LL-1505 | ecosystem: Environmental > Aquatic > Freshwater > Lake | place: USA: Georgia | collected... | reverse complement strand
CTAATAATACCAGATTCTGTAATAACTATCGGTGCTTCTGTTTTCACAAATAATGAATTAGTTCGATTAATAATTGGAAAATCAGTTAGAACTATTGGAGTAGATGCATTTAGATATAATCGATTGGTTCGAGTAATAATTCCAGATTCTGTTATAGATATTGGTGCCCGTGCTTTTGAGTCTAATCAATTAAGAGAAGTTACTCTACCAAGAAGATTTGAACATCTATTATTATATATATTTGGTCCAAATGAAGCAAATATTCATTTTACTTATACCGAATAATTTTAATTAATTATTACTTTTTCAATTAAAATTGATTTTTCTCTCTAATAAAATTATAAATGTATGAACAAAAATATTTAAAATACCAAGCAAAGTATCTAAATCTAAAAAATGAACTATCCGGTGGTACCAGATTAGTGGATGTTCCTGACGACCTTCTACCAAAAATGGTTTCAAATAATAGTATGACATGTCGTCAAACTATGAATACGGCAAAAACTTCTAAGGCCTTTGCTAATGCAATTGACTTTCCTAACCTAACAAATAGTATAAGAACTAATATTCCTAATATTAATAGAAGAACTTCTGGTATATGTAATCAAATAGATGATGTTGCTAGAAGAAATGAATGCAATGAATATAATAATAAATGTTATATATTCGAATTATTTGTTAAATATTCCAATATTCGCTACCAAAATCAAGTATTGCATGCTCCGGTACCTCCAGCAACATATGATGTTAATACTTTAAATCAAATATTATTAAGAACAATACCAAATAATACACCAGATCCAGATAAAGAAATCGATCAACAAAATTTAATTAGATTTGGTGCTAATATTAATAATATAGATGATAGAGCTTTTCAAAATAATCTATTAAATCAAGTAATAATACCATCAACTATTAGAACAATTGGTAATTATGCATTTTATAATAATCAATTGAATCAATTAATTATACCAGATTCAGTTTTAGATATTGGTAGTTTTGCCTTTTGTAATAATCAATTAACTGAAGTAATAATACCAGATTCAGTTATAAATATTGGTGCTCATGCATTTTATAGTAATCAATTAAGAGAAGTAACTATATCAAATGCTATTATAAATATTAGTGATCATGCATTTTGTAATAATCAATTAGTTCAATTAATAATACCAATTTCAGTTATAAATATTGGTAACCATGCATTTACTAATAATCAATTAACTGAAGTAACAATACCAAATTCAGTTATAAATATTGGTAGGTCTGCATTTACTCATAATCTATTAACTAAAGTAACTATATCAGATTCTGTTAGAACTATTGGTAATTATGCATTTTCTGAGAATCAATTTGTTCAATTAATAATACCAAATTCTGTTGAAACAATTGGCGAGAATGCATTTGTTTGGAATCGTCAATTAATAGATGTTACTCTACCAAGAAGATTTGGACAACAACTATTAAGAATATTTGGTCCAAATTACAGAAATATTCGTTTTACTTATACATAAATCACAATAGATAAATCACAATAGATAAATCACAATAGATAAATCACAATAGATAATTTTAATTAATTATTACTTTTTTAATTATAATTATTCTCTCTAATAAAATTATGAATGTATGAACAAAAATATTTAAAATACCGAGCAAAGTATCTAAATCTAAAAAATGAACTCTATTTTGGTGGCGGTTTAGAAGATATGCCTTCTCAGATTATAACACAAATATTAAATAAAACAACATGTAAAAATGTAATAAAAACAGCAGAAACTAATGAATCAGTTGCAAATAAAATTAATTTCTCTGATTTAACAAATAATATTGTAGTGAATCAAAATATTAATATTAATATTAATATTAGACAAAATATCGCATGTAGAAGAATAACAGATGTTGCTAGAAGAAATCAATGTAATGAATATTATAATAAATGTTATATAAAAGAATTATTTGATAAATATTGCAATATCCGCTATCAAGGTCAAATATTAGTTGCTCCAGTAGCTCCAGCAACATATGATGTTAATACTTTAAATGAAATATTATTAAGAACAATACCAAATAATATAGAAGATCCGGATAAAGTAGAAGATCAAGAAAATTTAATTAGATTTGGAGCTAATATAGATCGTATTGGTAACCGCGCTTTTCAAAATAATCAATTAACTGATATAAGAATACCATCAACTATTAGAATCATTAGTCATTATGCTTTTTTATCTAATCAATTGGATCGATTATTTATACCAGATACAGTTAGAGATATTGGTCAAGATGCTTTTGAGAATAATCGATTAAGAGAGATTACTCTACCAAGAAGATTTGAACATATTAGAAGAAGAATGTTTGGCTATCATATAGAAGATAATATTTTTACTTATACCGATTAATACATAGGCATTTATAATTTTTCTCTTTAATAAAATTATAAATGTATAAACAAAAATATTTAAAATATCGAGCAAAGTATCTAAATCTAAAAAATAAAATATATGGTGGTTCTGATCCTATTGATTCAATTAATTCTATTGATCCTTTGATATTATCAAGTATACAAGAATTATTTGAGAAATATTCTGAAATTCGATATCAAAATAAAACTCTATATGAAATTGAAGAAAAAATATGGACTACATATACTTTGAATCAAATATTATTAAGAACAATACCAAATGATATAGAAGATCTTAACAAAGAAGAAGATCAACAAAATTTAATTAGATTTGGTGCTAATCTTACACATATTGATAATTATGCCTTTTATTATAATAATTTAAGATCAATAACAATACCAGAATCTATTAGAACAATTGGTATGTATGCTTTTGCAGCAAATGATTTAGTTCAAATAACAATACCAGAATCTGTTAAATATATTAGTCAAAATGCATTTAGTAATAATCAGTTGAATAAATTATTTATACCTGATTCTGTTATAATTATTGGTAATAATGCATTTGCTAATAATAATTTATTAGAACAAGTAACAATACCAATAAAATTTTATGATTTTATACGAAATATATTTGGTCCAAATGTAGAGAGAATTAATTTTACTTATACATAATTTATACTTTATAATTTATACTTTATAATTTATAATTTAAGTTTAATTTTATATAAATTATAATATATAAGACTATATAAATGTCCGAAAATGAATCAGAATATGAATTTTTTGATGAAAAAAAATTATTACAAAATGTTAAATTAGAAATTGATCAATATCTTAAAGAATCATTTCAAACTGCATTAAATGATTTAAATAATGGTTCTCTTAAAATAATACGTAATAAATACGATAATGAGGATTTATTATTACAAAATGGCGGATCCAAAACCAATCGATCCAAAACCAATCGATCCAAAACCAATCGATCCAAAAATAGCCGATCCAAAACAAATCGATCCAAAAATAGCCGATCAAAAACCAATAGATTCGAAACAAACAGATCCAAAAATATTCTACCACCTATATCGAAATCAAAATCAGATTCTTTGTCAAAATATGGTTATAGATTATCAAAATCACCATTAGCAAGAAGACGAGCTCTAAAAAAAGCGGCACGTTCTAGAGGAACATTATCAGTATTAAAAAGAGTTAATTTAATTGGAAATTATTCAAAATCTATACCAGTCAATTATGATAAATTAAGAGCAGATGTTGAATTTTTAAAAGATGAATATGCCAAAGAAAAAATAGAAAAAATTAGAGCAATATATGCACCAAAATTAAAAAAGATAAATAAATAATTTTTATTAAATGTGTAAAAAAATTATTCAAATGTGTAAAAAAATTATTTTTTTTGTTTAATCCAATATGTTATTTCTGCACATGATGATTGATAACTATTATCAGATTCTTTTATTGAAAAATAAATTTTATTATCGGAGATAATTATTTCATCAAAATAATTATTTAAAATATTTTTCAATCCATCATATGTTGTATATTCTTCGCCATCTTTAAAAAACCCACCAATCCATTTATTTTTTGGTGTATATTCAGGTAACCATGTATATGGAGATGTTAATATTAAAATACCATTTTCATTTAAAATAGATGAAACAGTTGTTAAAAATTGTGTGGGATTTGGTAATCTATCAATTAAATTACCGCCAAAAATTAAATCATATTTTATATCTGTTGGTAAATTGCACGCATCTATTTTTAAAAAGGATATATTATCTAATTTATCATTTGGTATTGATAAGAAATTATTTGTTTTTAATTCATCTAATATTGAGATTGATTTAGTAACAAAAACATCAGAATAATCAGAACCAACCACTTTATCAAATAGCGGAGATTTAATTAATTCTAATGCTGTTCTACCAATACCACCACCTAAATCTAATGCTGATAAATTTAATTTTGATTTTGAATATAATTTAACAAATTCAATACATTTATTAGCACATTCAACAGGATAACAATTATTTGTACTAGTAATTTCAAGAGAATTATATAATTCAGGATAATGCAAATGTTCATACATTTTTAAGGTATGTTGATCTTTATATTCAACATCAATAATAGAATTGTTATTTATAGAATTTAATATATTTATTGAAGTCATTATATCTTCATAATTTGTATTTATTTTTTTAGAACACACATATATATGATGAATAGTATATGTGGTTTTTCTTTTGGTATCATATAATAATTTCTGTGAGATAGTATCATTTGGATCAATTGGATCAATATGAAAATATAAATTAATAAATTTATCTAATGTTTCTTTTGAAATATTCTTATAATAAGTATTAAATATTAATTTGTCATCATCATTCATATTACTGTGAATATTTTTAATAACATTTATATAATCTTCATTAGTATCAATATAATTATGCATCACAAAAACTGATGATTTATTATGCTTAATTTTATCAAAATCACTTGAATTATTAAAATTAATTTGTTTAAATAATATTTTATTATCATTATTGGCACAAACATTAATAATATGATTATTAGTTTCATTATTATTAGTAAGTATATATGTCTCATACAAATCACCCTCGTAATTAACATTAATAATTAATTTATTTCCATTATATATTGATTCAATATGATGTGATAAATTCATATCTTGTGATAAATAATATATTGTATTTGTTGTATAAGTTAATAAACCAGGTAATGAACTAATACCATTATTTAATACATAAATATTATTATTATTATATTTTTCAATAAGTGTTTTCATTTTAATATTTACATCCGTATATTGATCAGTTTTATTAATATTATGAATAAAATTTTGTAATTTTATATAATTATTAGCATTAATAAATTCATTAAAAATAGTTTTAGCAAGTGTATCATTTATTACAGAATTAATCTGGTTATCAATAATATTATTAGATTCAACATATCTTATTCCTGCATACTGATAAAAATGTCTTCTGAAACCATATCTAGAATCTTTACATGCTAAATTACCTGTTGATATCCATGATCCACCTAATATATTATTATGTTTACCATCGTATGTAGGTGTAGTAAAATCTTTATATAATTCATGAACAGTAAAATTGTCGAATGGTTTTAATACACTATGACTATGTTGCCATACATTTCCAATAATATCATATATTTCTTCTTCATTAACTTTTGTTTTATAAATATTTATATTAGATGTACCTTTATAATACTCTAAATTTATATTTCCTGGTGCAGTAGACCAATCATTTTGATTACATTTTATATATGAACGTAAATTATACCATTCTTCTTCTGATATTAAACGTAAATTTTTATCTTTTTTTGCAGATAACCATTTACAATATGCTGATGCTTCATGATGATTAGTAATTACAGGATTATTCCATGGCATATCAATTATTTTTAATAGTGATCTAAATTGATATGTATTACCATTTACAATCCAAAAAATAGGATATTTAATATTCATATCTTTTACCCACTCCCATCCTTCTTCTTCCCAATATTTTATATTTTCATAACCATTATCATTAATAAAATCTAAAAAATCAATATTTGATACTAAATATTTACTAACCTTATAATCGTTTAATTTGCAGTGTTTGGAGCCAAATTCATTATCCCAACCATAAATTAATGTATTATCCCATGATCTCCCCATATCAAATTCTGCACCAGGAATATCTACTAAATAATTTTTAATTTCTGGACATGAAATATCTTGACAATATTGATAATATTGACAATGTTGACAATATTGCCAAGACGGAGCATCTTCATTAATAAATTCTAATGGTAATCTATTTATTATAAAAGTAGATGTTTCCAAATGAATTCTTTCATGTTCGATACCCATTAATAATATATAAAAAAATGAATCTTTGTTAATTGGTAAACTAATATCATTAGAATCAATTAAATCATTCACTAAATTTCTAACTTGTTTTCGATAATCACTAATTTGCTTGACATATAGTGTTTTTTGATCATCATCAAAATTTATCCATGGATAATTATTTTGATTAATATCATCCCATGACATTTCATCTACTCCAATTGCAAATAATGACTCAAAAATTGTATTAAGTCTATATTTTTCATTTATATATTTTCCAGCTATAAATTTATTTACAAAAAATACAGCGGTATGTGCATAATAGAATATTAGTGGATGACGTAATTGTTCAGCAATAATAAAATAACCATTTGGTTTAATAATTTCATTAAATAAATTTTCATATAGAGTAAATGTATCATTAAAATATTTTTTTAATTCATCTTTTTTCATCTCTAATGAAACATTATTTGCAAATAACAAATTAGGAGTTTTTGTGATAAATGACATTTGATAATAAATTATATAATTATATATCTATAAAAATTATTCATAAAGGAACCAAAATTAGTCATAATTATATATTAATTATATTATTAGTATATAATTATGACTAATTTTGGTTCCTTTATGAATGATGATCTAGAATTATTACTTACACAAAATGAAGATAATATTAGATCATTGGTTGTTAATTTAATATTAAATACAACTATAAAAGATGATATATTTAAATATAATTTAGATAAAAATATAATATTTTTAAATAATGGTGCATTTGGATTAGCATTATTAAGTATAATAAAATTATCAAATAAATTAATGAGATATATTGAAAAAAATCCATTAAAATATTTTGATAGAGAGTTATTACCATCGATAGCATATTCTACTATTAAAATAGCAAAATATATAAATAGTGATATAAAAAATACAATATTAATACCAAATTCAACCTATGGTATAAACAGTGTATTAAATAATTATGTATTTGAAAACAATGATACTATTATATATTTTGATTATTTATATGGATCAACTAAAAAAAATATTGAATATATTAAACAGCAAAATATAAAAAAACAAATAACTATTAATATTGTAACTATTCCAGTAATTTTTACAAATGATAAATATGGCAAAATTAAAAAAAAAAATATTTTATCATCATTAAAAAACATAATATGTTCTAATAAAAACATAAAAATGATAATATTAGAACATATTTCAAGTATATTAGGAATAACATTTCCCATTAAAAAAATAATTAAAATTTGTAAACAGCATAATATTTTAACATTAATCGATGGTGCACATGTTCTTGGTAATATTAAATTAGATATAATAAATATTGATCCTGATATATATATAACAAATACACATAAATGGTTTGGTAACATAAAAAGTTGTTCAATATTATTTGTAAATGATAAATATAAAAATAAGTTTAATTCATGTATAGTATCACATGGATTTTATAATGGATGGGCATCACAATATACATGGTGTGGTTCAAATAATTATATATCTTATTTAACTATTCCAAAATTAATTCATATATGGGAAACATATGGTTTTGATAATGTGATTGATAAAAGAAATAATTTAGCTAATTTATTTTTAAAAACAATAAAATCTAAATGGAATACTAAATTAATAGCTAAGCGAAAATTATTTAATAATTTATATACAATATATCTACCAGATGAAATTAATAATAAATTTTTAAATAATTATTCGGAATTACAAAAAATTTATATAAATCATAATATTGAAATTCCCGTTAAAAAAATAAATAATAGATTATGTATTAGATTATCCGTAAATATTTATAATACAATTGATGATATAAATAAATTATTAGAAATATCTAATAATCTACTACATATTAGGATATAATTTGATTATTATAAAATCCATATATAAAATGATTGAAAATTTAAATGGTTCTAATAAATTAATCTAAATATTATTAGTAATAAAGAATAAACAAATATTTAAAATAAAATGCAAACTTTAAATAAAATCCCTAAAAATAAAGAAGCTTTATTAGCTTCACAAGCAACGAAAACGTATGAAGCTATTAAAGCAGATATAGCGTTAACATCAGAATCAGTATCAGAATCAGTATCAGAATCAACATCAACTAATATAGAAACTATTAATTTTTCTGATTTTATGACAAATCATCTTATTCAAGAATCTGATATTGGTAAATTAATTATTGAATCAAATAAAATTTCTGATGATGAAAAATTATCATCGTCTGAGAATGATGACCTAATAGCCAGAAAAAAAAATTTCACATATAATTCGGATACAATTGAATATAATTATTCTACCTCAAATTTTGATGTTGATGATGATAATAGACCATCACCATATAAAGAAATTTTAAGATATCATAATATAAATGGTTTGAATGAATATTTTCAAATAAAGTTAAGAGAATTGGATCCAAATATTTATGATAAGAATGAATTATTTAAGAATAATTCATGTAAATTGATTGAATTAATTAATCGTTGGTGTTGGCATCAATATAATAATCCAAATGCGAAAGATTATGTTATCCCATTTGTTAATAATGATAATTATGATTATGAAAGATTTGTAGATGATTTAAATTATATTTTAAATGTTCATGGTAAAGAATCTGCTATTAAAATGGATCATAAGATAATTATTGAATTAAAAAAATGGATTAGTAGTTATTTGGAGATTGAATATGAAAATTATTCAAGTAGAAAAAATATTGAACTTAAGGTTAAAAAAGATATTATTGACAAAAAAGTTAGATTAATTTGTATATATAAAACAAATACATATCAAGTTATTATCCATTCTAAAGTCTACTCTAGATTAAAAATTAAATTAATCATGTTCGGAAAAAAATATGGTATTATGGAAAATTCATATGATGATTTAGATAATATTTTAGATCAATATATATTTTGTCTAGTATTTAGATATTCTTATATGGATTCTGGTAATCAACAACTTGCTATCCATCAATCTATCAAAGATATTTATAAAAAGTGTGGTGTAAATTTTGAATTATTTGGTTCAGCAATAAATACAGTAAGTACACATTATTGTTCACTATTTTATGATATCGAAAAATATTTTGGTTCTAATGGTAATTTTTTTGATATTAAATTAGAATCTGGTGTCTATTGGTGTAATCCACCTTATGATGATACTATTATGAAAAATACCGTAAATAAATTAGTTGAATTACTAGAATCTGATAAAGAAATTGCATTTTTAGTAACTATTCCTATCTGGGATCTGTATACACAAAATAAAATGAAAGATAATAATATTGATGGTATTGTTAGAAATTATAATTCTGATACAAACTCTGAATCACATACTGATTTCCTAATTTATTCAAAATTAAAACCATTTATCAAAGATGAATTAATTATTCCAAAACATAGAATCCCATACTTCAATTATAGAAAATACTCCAATATTAATGCAGTTAACACATATATGTTAGTAATATATAATAAAATAAATTCAAAGGTTGCAGAAAATTTACATTATAATTTTGATAAAATTATTGAACTCGATAAAGATAATTTCTTTTGTAGATAAATCAAAAACCGCAAATATTTTCTTTATAATATATAGCCTTAGTGAATATGATCTTTTATAATCTTTGACATATTTAAAAAAAATGAAATTTTTTAAATTGTTAAGAATTATAAAGATCTATTTTACCGCAAATATTTTCTTTATAATTCTTTATAATTCTTTATAACAATTTTAATGTTTTTAGAGTTTCTGGTTTGAAGCTATCCATTATTGGAGTAGTCGCTAATACTGTTAAACTACCTGATTCCACTTCCGTTCTCCCTGCATCATACACGGGAAACACATTTAACTTATCTTTTTTTTTGTTTACGATTAATTCACCATACTCTGCTAGTAATTGACGAATTTTTAATTCAGATGCTTTAAGTACTACTATTTTCTCACCGTTATTTTCCCATGCTTTATTCTCCATACCATTTGATGACATGAAACGATAAACATTTAAAATAGCATGTGCTGATTGAGAAGCGATTTTTCCCTTTGACATTTTAAGATCATCATTTACGATAAGATAAGCGGTATATTCTTTGTTAGAACAGTGTGTGGAATTGTGTGTTGGATTGTGTGTTGGATTGTATCTTGGATTGTGTGTTGGATTGTGTGTTGGATTGTATGTTGATTTAACACATTCTAAATCATTCGTATGATGATCAAAATCAAAATCAATATCATCAATTGATTTGAATTTTTTTCCTTTGGTTTTAGTTTTTGTGGTCATTTTAATATTAATTATTATTGATTAATTAATTAATATTAATATATTAATGTTTAAAATTTATCAATTTTTTATAATTTTGTGAGTTTTTTATGGTTTTTTGATGAGAAAAAAATATATTTACTCAATAATAATACACATTTTATGGAAATTATGAATTATGGAAAATATTTATTAGAAGTCGTTAAATATACATATAATGTTAATCGTAACGATCTAATAGAACCATTAACCGCAATTATTAGATTAGGTATCCTGTCCTATAAACCATTAGGCACTAAAATCTCTATTCAAAATAATAAAATATATTTACAAAATGGTACTTTTTTACAAGGTACTTTAAGATCAATTTATGGTGATAAAAAAACTGATGTTAATATTTTATATGGGCCTATCATTTCAGCATGTATTTGTTATTTAAATAATGGAACCAAGAGAAATGATTATTTGCATATATTTAAATTAGCATCGAGTGGCTTAGCTAAATTAAAAGAAACATATTTGGGAACAGATATTGTTTATAATATTGAACAAATTAAAAATATTATCGATTCATTTATTAATAATGAAAATGTCGATCCATCTAATTTTATCGCAAATTATCAATCACAATCTTATAAATTAAAAACTGATATTTATAAACATATTAGTTCAATATGGGAAGATAAACGTCATGATATGGTTTTTAATTTAATTAATGAATTATCTGAATCAAATGAAAACACAAAATATGAACTACTCAATTCATTGTCGTATTATTTAGATTTTATTGATATTAAGGTTAATGATATCATCAAGGATTTGTGAAAAAAGGATTTTTGATCAAATAATCTCTATCAAACAATTATTATTAAAATTTGATGATTCAGATGGATATCCTAATGGATTGCATATTAAATTTACACCATTATGAATCATCTTAGATGCTATATGTGTATGACCATATATCCAATAATCTACTGGATCTGTTATTAGATCATCCATATCCGATGCAAAGAAATGATTAATATTTGTACATGATTTGTATTTGGGATGAATTAAGTGAAATGAAGGCAGATGATGTGTTATAACCAAACATCTAATATTGGTATCAGTTTTTTTAGCTGATCTAACAAAACCAACAGAATCTGAAATAAATTTACGATTTTTATGCCAGAACTCATTTGATAGTTCAGGTGTAAAATCCTTGATATAATTATAATCATTCATATTGGATTTTGTATGAAATTTAAGTGGATCAACATAAGACCATAAGGTGGAACCAATTATATAGATATTCTTATATAAGATCATTTTATTATTTAAGAAATGTATTTTGCCAAATTTATTAGATGAATTAGATGGATTAGATGGATTAGATGGATTAGATGAATTAGATGGATTAGATGAATTAGATGGATTAGATGGATTAGATGGATTAGGAGAAGAATTTGCCAGATTTGCCAAATTAGCCGAATTAAGATTAGAACATATTTCTTCTATCATTTGATTAATCTCATAAACTGATAGATTATTTTTTTTTGATAGATAATACTCATGATTACCAGTGATTAAAAATACATTATCATATAATTTAGTACAGGTTTTTAAGAAATCAATATATTTCGGATCAGATGGATAACCAATATCACCTGCTAATATTAGATTAAGATCAGTTTTAGTTTCAATATTATTTAATTTAATTTTATTAAAAAAGTTTGTAAGATAATCATCTGAAACCGAATCTGAATCAGATAAAAATTCCAAATGTATATCTGAAATTATTTGAAAAATGCTTTTGATCATTATATTATATTGATATATATTATATTGATTTATATTATATTGATTTATATTATATCAGAATAAATTAATATCAGAATAAATTAATCTAATATAATATCAATTTTTATTTATAAAGAAAAAGCCAATGATGTATTAAACATAGAATTAGTATCATTATCTGAATCTATTGTATGATTATAATTTATTATCTGGTGATAAATATTTAGGTTTTGATCAATAACAATAGATGATTTTATAAATGCTGAATCCAATAGATAACATCTAATTAAGGTATTGGTATCAGGACTAATATTAATATTATCAATTTGGTTAGATCCAATAAATTTATTTGTCAAATCAATCAAACTGAATTTGTGAAATTTTGTTTGAATGTTTGATTTATATAAATTACTAAAAATCATATCAAATGATTGGATAGACTCATTTGACATATTATCATAATCTATTACTTTATTCAAATTATGATCAAAAATTATAAAAGGTTGATTTATCATTAGTTGGGGGATTTTTGCTTTATTGGATTTGCTTAAGACTTGTATATTGGATTTTGTTAAGACTTGTATATTGGATTTTGTTAAGACTTGTATATTGGATTTTGTTAAGACTTGTATATTGGATTTTGTTAAGACTGGTTTTAGTCTAAATATTACTTTATTAAATTCCATTGGGTCGGGTTATATTAATGGTATTTGATTAGATTGATTATATTAAATCTATCTAATTAAGAAAATAGTTTATTCAAATTTTTTTGATTTTGTTAAAAAGTTTTGTATTAGAAAGTTTCCAAATATCATAAAATGATAAAAATTCCAAATGTATATCTGATATTATCTGAAAAATTGTTTCTAATTATTAGATAATTTGATTAGGATTGATCTGGTTTGTATTAGATTTTATTTAATTTTATTTAATTTTATTTAGATGGTTTAGCGACTCCCTCGGGTTTTTTAAGCCCTCTTTCTGAATATCCTTCTTCTCGGTATTAGTGGTATTAGCTCCAACCATAGCTCCATCAACACCGACTGATTTGCAAAAGTATTTAGCAAAAAGTAATTTAGCCAATTCTTTACCAGTTGCTTGGGCAACGAGTCTAGGAAAAGATTTGGTTTCAGTTTCAGCTTTGGCTTCGGCTTTGGGTTTGGCTTCGGCTTTGGCTTCGGCTTTGGCTTCGGCTTTGGCTTCGGCTTTGGCTTTGGCTTCGGCTTTGGCTTTGGCTTCGGCTTTGGCTTCGGCTTTGGCTTTGGCTTCGGCAGTATTTGGCAATGAGCTGGGCTTGGAAAATGTTTTAGGAGCTTTGGTCAAAATTTTTCGGATATCTCCTTTTTTGATAAATGTTTTCCTCTGGTGCAGCTGGAATATGTTGTCCTTGGTAGTATTAATTGATTCACTCATTTCTTATAATATAATATAATAAAATAATTATAGAAACTGGTTTAAATATTATCCATCTATAATTTTATAAAACAAAATCAATCATCCATATTAAATTGCCAAATATGGATCAAACATTATATTTCCAAGAAAATAAAGAAATTATTTACGACTATATAATCTCTGTAAAATAACAGGACTAGTTGTATCAGTAGTAGCAATAATATCAGTATTGATAGCTGGTTTAGTTTCGTAAATGCTAGGTGTTTTATATGGGATTTTTCTAGAGTAGTGACCATATAATCTCTGTAAAATAACAGGATCAGAATTAGTAGTATTTATGTTGATAGTATTTGTATTGATAGCTGATTTAGTTTCATAAATACTAGGTGTTTTGTGTGGGATTCTTCTAGAGTAGTGACCATATAATCTCTGTAAAATAACAGGTTTAGTATTTGTATTGATAGTATTTGTATTGATAGTATTTGTATTGATAGTATTTGTATTGATAGTATTTGTATTGATAGTATTTGTATTGATAGTATTTGTATTAATAGTTGGAATTTTCAATTCTTCTGACATTTTATAATAAAATATGTATATATATCTAATAAAGTAGATATTTTATCCATTTATAATTTTAAATTTTAGATAATAATTTTATTTTATTGAATTATTATCTAAAATTTAATCTAATGATCTAATATATAAAAAATTAGATGAATACAAATACTATCAATACAAATAGCAAATACGAACATCTATTGAATAATCAATTTGGTTCGACAGTTATGTATTATTACACATTTGATAAATCACAAAAAAATTTACCAGAGATAAATGATCTTATTACAAAATTTGACGGTGTTTATAAATTAATATTTGAAGTGATTATTTCAGATAAAAAATTTAAAATAGATTATGATATTGAATCAAATAAAGATCTGATTTCAAATCCAGAATATATTATTTCAAAATTATTTATTCTAAAAAGATCCGAAACTAAATTAAATATGGTATATTTTGAAATAAATAATTATATGATTAAACATCTTAAATCCAATCCTAATCTTAAAAATATCAATGCAAACTTAATGGCGAGTATTAGACAATACGATGAATTTGATTCTAATATAAATATATTTCTTTTATCAATTATTGCTCCACAAATTATTAGATTAAATAATGTGGATTTTAGTATAGATCCCAATGATAATTCTGAAACACTTTTTGTTACTTCAGAAGTAGAAACCATTGTTGGAAATTCATTATTAAAAAAAGTAAAAATAGTCGGTAATTCATTATTTGTTGTATTAACTGTTGAATTAATAAAACAAAAATTAATAGAATTATCCGATAGTTTATATGGTGATTTAAATGATGTAAAAACACAATATGTTAATAGAACTATTTTACTCTTGACAAATCTTATGGAAAATCAAGAAGAGATGGATAAATTATCCTTGGAATACAAATTACAATTTATGTTCTTTAACTAAGATTTTTATCTGTTATTTGTTATCTGTTATTATTTACGCATAATGAATCTTCATTGCCTTCACATAAACATCTGTATTAGTTATTACAGAATCTGTTGCAAATTTTGATATTGTTGTTGCCATTTCCATTGTTGCCATGTCTTTTGCTACCATTTCCATTGCATCAATTTCTATTGGCGCCAATTTAGCTTCTGTCATCTCAATTGCAAAATTTGATAATGTTGTTTCTAGTTCAGTTTCTGCCATTGTAGTTGCTGCTGCCATTATATTTGCCGATATTTCAGTTGCTGACATTTTAGCTGCAGTAGAACAATGATGACATCTAAATGTTTCATCTGTTGTAATTGTATTTTTCATCTTTTTCATACAACCGCGACAACCTAGAGGATGACGACATGCACCATAATATGATACTAATTTACCACAAACACATAATGGTGTTGTAATGTCTAGTTGAATATATGATGTAACTTTTGCCTTACAAAATGGACAATTATAACAATCCATCGTATGATTATTAAGATCAATATGTGATCTAACACACTCTGTACAAGTTCCAGCGTGTTTACAATCAGTAAAGACCATATTTACCGGATTAGTATAACAGATTTTGCATAAACCATATGAATCTGATACTTGTCTAGCTGTTTGTGTAGTGGTTTGTGTAGTGATTTGTGTATTAGATGGTGTTGCATTTACTGATAGTGATGTAAATGGTCTAGTAGTTTGTGAATTCGATCTTGAATTAGGTTGTGTTGATGATCTACATGATATTGTAGCAGAAACACCGCGACATAGTGCACTAGGAGTAACTTCAGCGAATTCAACAAATTGTTCACCTCTGCTCAGAGTAGAACGATATCTAGATTCAATTTGTTCCCATAATGATTTGCATTGTTGAATTAACCATGGTTCCAAATCCTTTTGATCAATATCAACTAGAAATCCAACATTATCATTATGTAAGGTTTGTATCTTTTCTTTAATCTGTCTAAAATTAGAACGAATCTTTGGAATATTTCTAATTTCATCAAGACCTTGGATCAGTTTCACATATTGGATGATAATTTTAGCTTCGTCGGTTATTTCAGATAGTGTTTCCAATTCTTCCAATGTTTCATCTGATGCTTCTAAATTTTGATTCATAGCTGATTTAAAAACCGCAATAGGTTTAGGTTTAGCTTTAAATTCAGAATCAGATTCAGATTTTAAATCAGGAATATAATCATCAGATATATCAACAACTTCTGAATTTTTTGCAATTCTAACAAATGGTCTAGAAATTGTATTTGAACTCATATTCGAAATCATATTCGAAATCATACGATTAATACTAACAATTTCGCTTTTCTGAACCTTAAATTGATCCTGATAATGAACAATTAAATGAGATAATTTTCCTTTGAATATCATTGCAGAAGCCTGAGTAAATGCAGACATCTTCTTCAAGGAGATTTTAAAATATGTTGGACCAGCTTTTGTTTTGGTTTCAGCATCGGTATCAGTTTCAGCATCGGTATCAGTTTCAGCATCGGTATCAGTTTCAGCATCGGTATCAGTTTCAGTTTCATCAATTGACTTAAGATAATGTTTAATCTTATGACGCTTGATTGTTTTTTCATCAGATACTGATGCTGAATCTGATGCTGAATCTGCTAAATCTGTTGATACAACTGATATGTTTTGACTAGATACATTTTGTAAAATAGTAGCATTTTGACGATAAATACCATTAGTTGATCTATTAGTATTTGTATCCACATACTGATTAAGTTGAACCATATCTGCCATAGAATCACTTCTATCGAGTGCAATAATAAAATGGATTCGTGTATTGTGGAATTTGTTAGGTGTTACTGTAACTGATTCTGTTATTGATTCAGTTACTTCTACTTCTGCTATTGATTCAGTTACTATTTCTTCTGATCTACTAATTGGTACCAATACATAATGAGAATTACAAACCTCTTTACAAGTTGCAATTTTATTTAGAACAGGTTTACCTAGATCATCCACATTTAGTTTAGAAAGATATAAATCTAATTCTGATGCTGTCATTAATTCTCTAGAATCTTCACCTAAGACACAAATATCAGCATCAGATACAGAAGCTGTTTCAAAAATAGCTTCAAAGCCAACATTTCGCATTCCAAGACTAATTACACCCTCGAAACAACCACCATTAATTAAATCCTCTATCTCTATTGCATTTGATGTTACATGATGAGCATCCTCATTTGTACCAGCTAAATGTTTCAAAAGATCAGTCTGAACATCTTGTGTTGATCCAATTCCCAGAGTTAGATTAAATAAACCTCTGATAGATTCATCCAAAAGTAGTTGTTCAATAGGTCCTCCATTATTATGATGTCCATCGGTTAAGACAAAAAGATATGGAGTATAATGTTCGTCTTGGTTAATAACAGATGCATTTGATTCATCAATATTTGTCAGAATTTCTTTAACTTTTTTTATCATAGTAATAAAATTAGTCGAACCTCCTGTTTGAATATTATGAATTATATTAATAATTTCATCAAGTGTTCCATTATATACATTAGAGTTATCATCATATGTTATTAATGTAACTTTACTCAATGGAGCCACGTTTTTTGCAGCAGATAAGAAAGTTTCTAGTGGACCCTTGATTAATTCAATTTTAGACATATGTGTTTGTAAATGTGACTGTCTATTTTCAAATTGTTCTGAATATATATAATTTTCAAATTCAGGATTATAAACAGATGATTGTCTGGTAAGTGCAGCAGGCATTGGTGGTAATTGATCAAAATCGTAGACTTCTTCTGCAAATTCTTCTGCAACTTCTTCTGCAACTTCTTCTGCAACTTCTTCTTCTACATCATACAAATATGGTTGTCTAGTAAAAATAGGCCTTAATATTTGATTTGGTATCATTGGCATTTGCATTTGCATTTGCATTGTTGGTATTGGCGACATAGCTGGGAATCGATTATGTAAGAAATTTTGTTCCTGGTGCTGTTCCTGGTGCTGTTCCTGATGCTGTTCCTGATGCTGTTCCTGATGCTGTTCCTGATGCTGTTCCTGATGCTGTTCCTGATGCTGTTCCTGATGCTGTTCCTGATGCT
>Ga0214921_10005273_pt1 | contig 18381 bp, 17 predicted proteins | sample LL1505_MetaG_FD_177992 | JGI IMG/M metagenome (GOLD analysis project Ga0214921, IMG submission 177992) | Freshwater microbial communities from Lake Lanier, Atlanta, Georgia, United States - LL-1505 | ecosystem: Environmental > Aquatic > Freshwater > Lake | place: USA: Georgia | collected... | reverse complement strand
CAAGTAGCCACTTGGCTACCTAATCTCGGAAATGCTGTTGCGGTTTCTTAACCCAACAAAGATATTCGTAACAATCGCCAAATAAAGGGGCTATATGAAACGCCGTAATTTTCTTCCCCTTGCGGCTTTGCCCTTGGTAAGTTCATTTTCATGGGCGCAAAAATATCCAAGTAGCGCCTCCACCATCATCATGCCTTTGCAAGCAGGCAGCGCATCCGATGTCGCTATTCGGCACATGGCCGAACGTTTGACCCAAAAACTTGGTCAAGGTTTTGCAGTTGAAAACGTTGCTGCTGCAGCTGGTCTAGTCGGATTAGACCGCTTGAGTAAAGCCAGAACAGATGGGTTGGTTGTGGCTGCACTTAACAACAGCATCATGACGATATTGCCCCACTTACAAGCCAAAAATATGAAAGTGGATACGCGCAAAGATTTTGTGCCCGTCGTCGGCGTGGCCAACATCCCCACTTTTTTTGCTGTGCCAGGCAGTTCGAAAATTAAAAACGTCAAAGACCTCATCCAACAAGCCAAAAATACCGCTACCCCTGTTACCTACTCATCGGGTGGCGTAGGAAGTCCTCAGCATTTGGCAACAGAGATGTTCAAGGCTTTCACCAATACCCAGCTCACACACATACCCTATCGAGGCGCAAGCCAAGCCGCACTGGCTGTGGCTTCGGGTGAAGTTCAGGTGATGTCGATGGCGCTTTCATTGGCGCAACCATTTTTATCAGACGGGAAAGTGCGGTTAATCGGCTATTGCGGAACTGAGCGACATGCGCAATTTAGAGACATACCTACTTTGCAAGAGCAAGGCGTAGCCAATTACGACTATTCTTCTTGGATCGCTTTGTTCTTTCACAAAGATGTTCCATCCGATGTGGTCGAAATACTTAGGCGTGAGGCCCAATCCATCACCGAAGACCGCGAATTTCAAGTACAGCTGATCCGCTCCGGTCTTGAGCCTTGGCCAAAAACTGCCAAGCAGTTAGAGCGCATCGTCGAGTCTGATTTCCAGCGGTGGAAAAAGATTATTCAAGACGCCAACATCCAAGGTTAAAGCCATTTCATGCTGCGTGTCGCGGGGTACCAAGGCCCCTCTTCTATTCTGACTAAGGGCTTAGCGTGTCTCGTTGAAACACTCAAACGCAACGGATGGAAATCAGACATCGACTGGATTCCCAACGTCACTGACCATCAGGAAAAAGCAGCAGATTTATTTGCATCCATCGAGAAAGGCTCTCGACAAATCGGCTACATGGCTTCAGGGTATTTATCAGCAAGAGTTCCTGAACTAGAGGTGCTGGAATTACCGTTCACAATAGATGACAGAGAAAATGCTCTCACGGCCTTAGACTATTCTGCTGGCGAAATACTCTGTCAAGCGGTTCATCAGAAAACAGGGTTCCATATATTGGGTTTTTGGGATAACGGATTCCGACATTTGTCTAATGCAGTGCGTCCTATCCAACAGCCAAGTGATGCGGCTGGCTTAAAAATTCGTACGCTTGATAGCGCACTCTACAGAGCCACCCTCGATGCGATTGGTTTTAATGCAGTGACAAGTGATGTTAAGGACTTGGTGTCTTGGATTGCCCAAGATATTGTCCAAGCCCAAGAGAACCCATTAACCAACTACATGGGGTTTGAGCTTTGGAAGCACCATCCTTATGTCAGTTTGACGCACCATTTCTATGGTCTTCTTTTGCTAGTGTGTCCGCTGGCTTGGTACAACACGCTGAATCAAGAAGAGCGGCAATTACTTTCGCATGCCGTTAAAACATCCACTGCACTTCAACGTCAATTGGCAGCGGAACAAGATGTCATCACGCTTGCGCGTATGCAAGAGATGGGCGTCCAAGTTTTAAGTAAAGATGCACTTGATATGCAGGCTTTTTATAAGTGCGTTGAATTGGTCAGTCTGAATGCGCGCGCCCAAATTCCCAAGGAGTTACTGGCAGCCTATTTGGGTAGTTGAATAAAAATAGGCACATAGTCAGAGTTAAGTGGCATCAGTCTTGTTTTAATCCGCCACTGTGCGTGACTGCACCAAGGCGCGCAGATGACACCAAGCGCGCATACTTCTCCAATATGCCGTTGAGATGTTCTTTGACAGGCGATTGATAGTTCTCTACACGCGCATCCCAAGCGGCACTATCGACCAACACATTTAGGGTGGCAGTTTGTGCGTTAATTTCTATGGTGTCACCGTTTTGCACATACGCAATGGGCCCAAGTTCTGCAGCTTCTGGTCCGATGTAGCCAATCATCATTCCACGTGTTGCACCAGAGAATCTTCCGTCTGTTAACAGCGCAACTTTTTCACCCATGCCTTGGCCATAGACCAACGCTGTCACCCCTAGCATCTCGCGCATGCCAGGCCCCCCTTTGGGGCCTTCGTTACGAATTACCAATACATCACCTGCTTGGTAGTTGCGTGCAGTGACAGCGGCGAATGCATCTTCTTCAGATTCAAAAACGCGCGCAGTGCCTTTGAATACCAATTGCTTAAGTCCAGCTACTTTGATCAATGCGCCTTCTGGTGCTAAATTGCCTTTGAGAACCACCACCCCACCGGTTGCCATCAAGGCTTTGTCCGTTGGATAGACCACTTGACCATCTGGCAAAGACACGTCGACCAATTCATCTGCCAAAGTTTTACCAGAGAGCGTCAAAGCATCTCCATGTAAAAAGCCACCATCGAGTAGCGCTTTAAGGACGACGCGGGTGCCGCCCACACGATACAAATCAAGCGCCAAATATTTACCACCAGGTTGTAGGTCGGCAATCAAGGGTGTGCGTGCAAATACTTTTGCGACATCTTCTAATGTGAATGCGATACCAACTTCATGAGCAATAGCCGGTAGATGCAAACCAGCATTTGTCGAGCCGCCTGTTGCCGCTACGGCAGCAGCTGCATTTTCAAGGGATTTGCGGGTGATCAAATCTCTTGGTAGCGGCCCGCCCTCTCGAATAATTTGTGTGACGCGGCGCCCTGCCTCTCGCGCTAAAGCCAAACGTTCGCTGTATACCGCAGGCATCATCGCTGAACCTGGAATAGCAAGCCCCAAAGTTTCCGCCACCATGGCCATGGTGTTAGCGGTAAATTGCCCAGGACAGGAACCAACTGTGGGAGCACAGTTACGTTCTAGTTCTTTCAAATCCGCTTCTGTCATCTGTCCAGCCAAGACTGCGCCGACACCTTCATAAGCGGTCAATATCGTGACGTCTTTACCTTTGTAGTTACCAGGAAGCATGGCGCCTCCATAGACAAACACACTGGGGCAATTCAATCGCGCCATCGCCATCATCACACCCGGCAAAGTTTTGTCGCATCCTGCAAAACCCACAAAGCCGTCGTATGCATGGGCCACCATGACCGCTTCAATAGAGTCCGCTACCAACTCGCGCGAGACCAAACTCATGCGCATGCCTTTGTGGTTCATCGACAAACCATCCGACACCGAAACCGTTGTGAAAGACACGGGAATGCCCTGCTCGCTGGCCACACCCAAACGTGCGGCATCCGCTTGCGGCCCTAACGATAAGGAACATGGTGTTGTTTCACCGTGCTGACTCACAATGCCTACAAAGGGCTTACCAAAATCAGATTCCGCAACACCCATAGCGCGTAAAAATGCGCGATGCGGCGTACGGTCCATCCCTTCGGTAATCTCTGCAGAGTTGAAGAGATTGATGCGTTGCGATTTGTTTTCAGGTGTAGACATTTTTATGCTTGCATGTGGTTGGTAAATGCTCGCGGTTGGCGAAACCAAATCAAAGACAAAAGTAAAGCCATAGCAATCAAGACCACTGCGCCAAGAACAAATAATGCAGTGATTTCAGTTTCACGTTTTTCCATTGAAAAACGTGAAGATAGTTTCTGGTAAATGACTTTCAAATCGTCGGCATTACTGGCTTTAAAAAACTCACCGCCGGTCACTTTTGCAATTGCTTGCAAAGTTTCTTCGTCTACTTTGGTATAGAAGGTATAGCCCTCCATACCAGGAATGAAACCGTCAGGTGTACCAAACGCCACCGTATATACACGAACGCCGCGGTTTGCTGCATACTGCGCAGCCTCCATAGGGTCTGGGCCGGTGGTACGTCTTCCATCCGACAACAACACAATAGCACCAGCCGTGTATGAACCAACGGGCATTGGTTTGAGTTCTTTCTTTTCTGTTTTGGGTTTACTATCTAGTGGTTTAGCGCCTCCCCCGCCGTTCGATAACACAAACTCTTGGCCATAGACCACAGACTCCAAAGCGATACCTGCTTCAGGTAATAAAGTCGCAAGTGATAACCACAACCCGCTTCCCGTTGCTGTGCCACGCTGCAGTTGAAAGCGGTCAATAGCGGCTATCAAATCGTCCTTTTGGTCGGTGACATCTTGAACCAACTGAGCCGAGCCCGCGAAAGACACAATACCAACGCGCACATTGCTGGGTAAGTCACTCAAAAAAGCTTTGGCTGCTGTTTGAGCAGCTTCAATACGACTGGGAGGCACATCTTGCGCAAGCATGCTGCGCGAAACATCCATGGCCATGACCAATGTCAGGAAATCTGCAGGCAAAGTCACTTGTGCTTTGGGTCTTGCCAACCCTACCAAAGCGCAACCCAAGGCCAACCAAAGCAAAAAGGGGGGTACATGCCTTCTCCAAGGCTTGGATTTACCTAGAGCGGGCTTTATCAACGACAAACTAGAAAAAGCGACGACTGTCTTCACCCGCCGACGCAATAGCCAAACATAAAGCAGCACCATCAAGGGAAGCCCTGTTAACGCCCATAAAAGGTCTGGCCAGACAAAGTACATAGTTTGAGGGGTTTACTACTGAAGTTTTCACTGTATCACCGCTGTGTGATAAGGTTTCAACTTATGCGACACGCCAAGATTTATGCAGGAATCGCCAGCCTGATTGTTGGGCTTGGTATTGCTTTTTTTTACAGCGCATGGCCCTCTGGGGTAAATAGATTTACACAAGAAGATATCAACGCAGCTGTTCTTCATGCTTTAAATACCCAGAACTTACCCTCGAAAACAGCTAAGGCTGCTGAATTAATCCGACCCTCCGTGGTGCGTGTTCGGGGTTTTGGTATTGACCCTAAAAAGCCCAAAGAGGGCGAAGTTGAGGCCAGCGTGGGCACCGGGGTCGTGATCAAAGACGATGGCACTATCTTGACGAACTTACATGTCGTCAATCAAGCCTCTCGCTATGTCGTTACTTTTTATGATGGATTTGAATCAGAGGCCAAGGTCATAGGCGTGCGGCCAGAAAATGATTTGGCTATTCTTAAACCAGAAAAATTACCAGATGACTTACAACCTGCGGTTCTGGGTTCTAGCCAAGAACTCTTACCTGGGGATGAAGTTGTTGCCGTGGGATTTCCTTTTGGCATGGGGCCATCCGTATCCGCTGGCGTTGTCTCAGGATTAGCGCGGGAATTTAAGGTGGATGAATTTCGCTCTTTGCGCGGACTCATCCAGTTCGATGCAGCAGCCAACTCTGGCAATTCTGGTGGGCCTTTGGTCAATATGGCTGGAGAAGTCGTGGGCATCGTCACTGCCATCCTTAACCCCTCAGGCGCTAAAACATTTATCGGTATTGGATTTGCCACCACCATTGAAAGCGTGGGTAATTCAGTTGGGATTCCGCCCTTTTAATCTTTAAACAGCTATTTAAAGAAAGCAACGACATGCAACACGATTCTTCACTTTGGCGTCATTCCTCCACGCCTGCGACCCACCTTGAAACAGCAGCATTGATGGAGCGGGTCTTATACGAGGTCAAGCGCATCGTCGTTGGGCAAGATGCATTTCTAGAACGTATTTTGGTTGCCTTATTGGCGCAAGGTCACCTTCTGATTGAAGGGGTTCCTGGCCTTGCAAAAACGCTAACTGTCAACACTTTAGCCAAAGTACTTAGCGGTCAATTCAAACGCATTCAGTTCACGCCTGATTTGCTACCAGCAGACTTAGTAGGCAACCGTATTTACAACCAAAAAACTGGTGACTTCACAACGCTGCTGGGCCCTGTATTCGCTAATTTATTACTGGCTGACGAAATCAACCGAGCGCCTGCCAAAGTACAAAGCGCCTTATTGGAAGTGATGCAAGAGCGACAAGTCACCATTGCTGGTGAAAGCCATCTTGTTCCTAAACCATTTGTGGTGATGGCGACACAAAATCCCATTGAAACTGAAGGCACCTATCCACTGCCCGAAGCGCAGGTAGATCGCTTCATGATGAAAGTACTGGTGGGCTACCCAACCGAGGAAGAAGAATATGTGATCGTGCAGCGCGTCACCGGTCCCAACCAAGATGTCAGCGCCATAGCGACTACGGAGCAGTTGATGCAACTTCAAGCACAGTGTCGCAAAGGTTATGTAGATCCTGCTTTGATGCACTTTGCCGTGCGCTTAGTCTCCGCTACGCGAGATCCTGCACGTTACGGTTTGCCTGATTTGGCGCGACACATCACTTTCGGAGCAAGCCCACGGGCCACCATTGGCTTGATAGAAGGTGCGCGCGCACTTGCCCTGTTACGGGGACGTGCCTACGCACTGCCACAAGATGTGGTGGATCTTGTTCCAGATGTATTGCGGCACCGCCTCGTTTTATCGTTTGAAGCGATGTCTGAGGGACTAACACCAGACCAAGTGATCCAACAAATTTTGCAAGCAGTACCAGCTCCCGACAAACCTCTGGAAACCCATGTTCAGATTTCTGCGTCGTCTTAAACCATCAGGTAAGGCAGAAGCCACAAGCGCGGTTTCATCTAAACAACCTGCTATTGCGCTAGAGCAATTGCTCACGCAACTGACTTGGCGTGTAATCCGGCGATTGGATGGGCAACTGCAAGGCGACTACCGCACCCTTTTTCGTGGCTCTGGTGTCGAATTGGCTGACTTGCGGGAATACCAACCGCATGACGATGTCAGACACATCGATTGGAATGTCACAGCACGGATGCAGACTCCCTATGTCCGCCAGCACCAAGAAGACCGTGAAATGACAGCGTGCTTCTTACTCGATTTATCGGGTTCGGTAGGGTTTGGTTCTCAATCAGTATCTAAGCGGTCTATGGCGATAGCGTGTGTGGCAGTGTTAGCCAGGATATTGACCCGTCGTGGTAACCCAGTCGGAGCCATGCTGTTTTCGGGAAGTCGGCAAAAAGCGGATCACATTTTGCCGGCTCGAACAGGTAAAACGCACATATTGCAACTGATGCAAGTTATCCAGCAATGCGAAACGCCAAGCCTTTCGCAAATGACAGACTTACGCCACATGCTTTTACAAATGCACGCCTATTGCAAGAAGCGCTCTACCGTCTTTGTTGTATCAGATTTCATCTCCGATACAGGCTGGGAAAAAGCCCTTGGATCTTTAGCGCATCGACATGAGGTGATTGCGATTCGATTGCAAGATCCGTGGGAGGTGGAATTGCCAGCTATGGGTCTTTTTACAGTGCAAGATTCTGAAACCGGTGAGCAAATCTTGATTGATGCAAACCACAAAGGGCTTCGCGAACGCTACGCGCAACTTGCACAAGAGCGCGAATTAGCGCTCCATAAAACATTTGAGCGCGCACAGGTAGATTGCCTCACCCTCACAACCGATGCTGATTTAGGACAGGTTCTGCTCGATTTCATGTTGAAGCGCAAACAACGCTTGCGCACTACTGCATCGCATCTCAAAGCAGCTTAAAACGAGAACCTCCATGCCATCCCTACATTCGTTTTCGATGATGTGGCCATTTATGTTGTGGGGACTGGCGCTGATTCCCATTGTGGTGGGCAGTTATGTGGCCTTGCGTGGACGCAACCATTGGCCAGCATTTCTGATGTTGCTTGGCTTGATCGTGTTGTTACTAGCTATGACACGCCCGCGTGCCATTTTGCTTTTGCCCTCGCGTTTAGAAACTGTGATGCTGGCGATTGATAGTTCTGGCAGCATGCGTGCCAATGATGTGCAACCCAGTCGAATCGAGTTGGCTCAGGCGGCAGCAAAAGCCATCGTGCAAGAACAACCTGCTTTTGTGAAATTAGGCGTGGTCAGCGTTGCAGGAACAGCCGCATTGGTTCAAGCACCCACTGACAAACGTGAAGACCTCAAACGTGCCATCGATAACTTGCCACTTCAACGCGGTTCCGCTCTGGGTTCTGGCATCGTCATTGCGTTGGCCAGCATGTTGCCCAACGCAGGACTCGATGTAGACAAGTTAATCAATCCTGAAGAATCTGCGCCTGCTGCTAACAACCCCAGTAATACCAAACCCAACACAGCGGCCACTCCCAAAGTCAAACTTGAACCTGGAAGCAACACGTCTGCTGTCATTGTGTTGATGTCAGATGGACAAAGCAATATGGGGCCAGATACGCTCCAAATGGCGCGCGTCGCAGCTGATTTAGGGGTTCGCATTTTCACCATCGGATTTGGCACACCGGAAGGCACCGTGCTTCATGCACATGGTGTGTCGGTTCGGGTCAAACTTGATGAAGCACCGTTAAAAAGAATTGCAGAAATCACGCATGGCGAATATTTCAGAGCTGCTTCCACCACAGAAATTAATAAGATTTACCAATCTCTGGGTATGCGCATCGTGATGCAAAAGCACCAGTTAGCAGAGGTCACCGCTATTTTGCTCACGCTGGGAATGGGATTGGTTCTTGTTGCTGCGGCTTGGTCTGTGGCGAGGACCGGCCGCGTGCTCTAGCGGAGTATCTATTTAAATATCTACAGTCTTGCCAATATGGTGACGGCTGACAAAATTCCAGCGGCCTAAAAAACAACTGGCCACATAAAAGGCCACGCCCCACAAAATGGTTAACAACATGGGGTTCATCCAATTTCCATCAAACGCGTCAAACATACAGGCCTTAATTCCCATGATGACCCAAGTCATTGGTAAAAACGGACTAATTTGGGCATACAAACTGCCACTGAGTTCAACAGGCATCACGCCACCAGAAGCGGACACCTGAAAAGCCAGCAAAAGCATTGCCAATATTTTTCCTACGTCGCCCAAAGTCTTGATCAGAAAAAAAACAACACCTAGAAAGGTAAAGGAAGCGATCACCAACATACAAGCCAATAAAAATGGGTGTTTGATCGTGATACCCATGACAAACCAAATGATTAGCAAAATTAACAACGCTTGCGCCATAGCAACACCCGCAGGAATAGTTGCCTTGCCGAAACATTGGGCCCATAGAGAAAAGTTTCTAGCGTAATCTGGCAACTCGCGCAAACGAATCAGAAATACTGCAATACCTGCCCCCAACCAAAGTGCAATCGAAATAATATTAGGGGCAAAACCACTACCATAGTTGTCAACGGGTGCGACGATTTCTACTTTTGGAGTTACTGAGTGTGCAAGACCCTCAGCACTCCCTTCGATAGAGGCAGAGTTGCTTGGCAGTTCGTTAGCGATCAAGTCGATCCCACTGTACAAATAGTTCGCGCCTTCTTTGATGCGCTGCAGGCCCACCTGTAACTGCCCAGTGGTTTTTCCAAGTTCGGCAGAGCCATTGCGCAACTGCTCTAACTGATTTTCTTCCGGTATCTTGGCGGTCATGGTTTTAAGACTCGCACGCAAATCTCGGACGCCAAAAGCCAGCTCGCGAACTTTGGTGCTCAAAGTAGCAGCACCTTGACTTAGCTTTTCTTGCCCTTGCTGAGCTTGCGCGATACCTTCATCTAATTGGCCAACACTGACTACAAATTTATCCAAACCTTCAGAGGCGCTGCTTGGAAAGAAGACACTAGAAGATGCGTCATTTTTAAAAGCGGATGCGCTTTTGACTATGCGCTGACTACCATTGCGCAAATCTAGCAGACCTTTTTCTAATTCCACATGCCCTGCGGCAAGAGTTTCAGCGCCAATGCGAAGGCCTCGTACGCTTTCAACGGGTGGTAATCCACTCTCGATTGCACGAACTCCGTTACCTAATTGGCTCGTGCCATCAGCAAGCTTAATGACGCCCTCTTGAAGGCGAGCAGCGCCCTTTTGTACATTGGCACTTCCATTAGCAGCCAAAGTGCTACCGCTGGCTAATTCTTTTGCGCCAGCACGCAATTGGCCAAAAGCCTCTCTCAATCGCTCCACATTTTGCTGGGAACCTACACTGCTAGAAATTACCAAAGCCCATCTTTGTTCGTTGAGCGCTCTATTAACATCCTCGCCTAGTTCTTTTGCGAACTGGGTTGCCAAGATAGCGCTTTCGTAGTTATTACCTGCGGATGTATAGACAACTAATGTGCCGATGCCAGACTCTAATCCTGGCACAGCATTGGCACTGAAGTCTTTGGGAATAATGACTGCAAACGCCAAATCACCTTTTTTTACCAAAGTTTTGGCTTGATCTTCGCTCTCAATATCCACATACCCAAAAGCATGTTGCGATTTAAGTTGGTCTACTAGGTTAAAACCAATATTGAATGTACTGTCTTTGTAATTGACGCCATCATCCAAATTAACCAAACCAACTGGAAGTGCTACAGATTGAGACCTTGGGTCCCAAATGCTTGAGAGGTAGATCAAAGCATAAACCGAGGGAATAAAAGCAACTATCAATGCGGCTAAGCGCATCTTGCTATATCGCTTGAAGCCACGCAATTCGAATAAGATAATAAGCCTAGATTGACGAACCCAGAGCGATAAGTAATTTGTAGTCAATTTTGTTCAGTTAGTTTTTTTAATTTTATGCTTTAGAAAGAAATGATGTTCAAACACCTATCTGTGCTCATTTGCGCCCTAGTCACCACGCTTTCAGTATCTGCGCAATCATGGCCTACGCGTCCTATCAAGCTAGTAGTTCCGTTTCCTCCTGGTGGTCTGATCGACAACATGGCGAGGCTTGTCAGCAGTAAGTTATCGCAAGAACTAGGTCAACCCATTGTTATAGAAAACAAACCCGGCGCGGGCGGCAATATTGGAGCCTCTGACGTTGCGAAGGCAACGCCAGATGGTTACACCTTGCTCATGGCCTCGCCACCGTTGACCATCAGCCCCGCTTTGTATTCCAAGTTGCCCTACAAACCAGAAAGCCTGTCACCCATTGGTCTATTAGGTAGGGTTCCCAATGTATTGGTTGTATCGCCAGATTCAGGCATTCAATCATTGGCTGAGTTAACGGCTAAAGCCAAAAGTCAGCCCGGACATCTGAACTATGCGTCGAATGGTCAGGGCACATCGTTGCATTTGAGTGCGGAGCTCTACAAAAGCTCGGCAAACGTTTTTATTACACATATACCGTATCGCGGTGCTGCTGCCGGTCTCACCGGAGTCATTGCAGGCGAGGTCAATTTGATGTTTGACAACCTGCCCTCTGCTCTAGGGCTGATACAAAGCGGCAAGCTGCGTGCACTCGCTGTCACCACGCAACAGCGCAGCAATGCTTTGCCCCAAGTGCCGACTATGGAAGAAGCGGGCGTCAAAGGCTATCAGGTGAGCGCATGGTTCGGCTTAGCAGCGCCAACAGGCCTACCTGCCAACGTACAAACGCGTTTGGAGCAAGCTTTACAAACTGTGGCCCAGCAAGCAGATACCAAAGCCAGCATGGTCAAAGTGGGGGCTGAACCCACTTGGCTCAACGCTCAGGCGATGACGCAATTTATGCAGGCTGATTACGCACAATGGAAAAAAGTTGCGCAGTACGCCAAGATCACTTTGGATTAATTGTTTTTATAAAACTGAAAGCCAACCGCCATCCACATAAATGATTTGGCCATTCACATAATTCGAGGCCTCAGACGCTAGATAGATAGCGGTACCAACTAACTCATCGGGTTTTCCCCAGCGCTGGGCTGGATTGCTACTTTTTACCCACGCGTCGAACTGTGCGTTTTCCATCAGTGGCTTGTTCATATCGGTCATGATGTAACCGGGCCCAATAGAGTTAGCTTGGATATTGAATTGCGCCCATTCCGCTGCCATTGCGCGCGACAACATTTTGATGCCGCCTTTTGCGACAGTGTATGGGGCAATCGTGGGACGCGCAGCTTGGCTCGTGAGCGAACCAATATTGATGATCTTGCCGCCCTTGCCTCTTGCAATCATGCGTTTAGCAGCCTCACGCCCCACAATGAATGCTGCGGTGATATTGGTGTCCATCACGCGATGCCAATCTTTCAGCGACAACTCCACCATGGGTTGGCGGTGTTGAATTCCCGCGTTGTTGATCAAAATATCGATTGCCACACCCGCTTTGTCGAATCCATCAAATGCGCTGAGCACTTGGTCTTCTTGTGCGACATCAAAAGCAGCGCTGCTAACTTGTAGGCCCTTGGCCTTAAGTTGTTCCACCACCGCGTCTACCGAAACGCGTTGGCGACTGTTAACGATCACGTGCGCCCCAGCTGCGGCTAGCCCCTCAGCCATTGCCAAACCAATACCGCGCGCAGATCCAGTAATAAGTGCTGTTTTGCCAGTGAGTGTAAAAAGTGACATAGATGGACGAAACCTTATGAAGCTAATAGGAATAGCCTGATATCCTACGACAGCGTTTAAGGCAAGTAGAGGGGGAAGAAATTATGAACAAAGACATGGCAGAAACACTGATACATACAAATGCCGGCACCCGCATGGGAAATTTGATGCGTCGCTATTGGGTGCCTGCATTGATGTCCAACGAAATTGCTGAACCAGACGGCCCGCAAGTCAAAGTGCAATTACTCGGTGAAAAATTATTAGCTTTTCGTAATACTGACGGCAAAGCTTGTTTGATCAGTGAGTTTTGTTCGCACCGCGGTGTGTCTTTGTTTTTTGGACGTAATGAAGAAAATGGTATTCGTTGCGCCTACCACGGACTGAAGTTTGATGGCGATGGTAAATGCGTAGAAGTACCAGCCGCACCCAAAGCCTGTGAACACATGCATATCAAAGGCTACCCCTGCTTAGAACGTGGCGGCATTGTCTGGGCCTACATGGGGCCTGCAGATAAAAAGCCTGAGCCACCCGAATTGGAATGGTGCAACTTACCTGCGAGCCATGTTTTCGTTTCTAAACGTATCCAATACTCCAACTATCTACAAGCGATGGAAGGTGGCATAGACACCAGCCACGTGTCATTTGTGCATCGCTATGAAGTTGACAACGACCCAATGCACAAAGGTGTCAAAGCCCTAGACTACATCAAGGCAGACGGCAATGTGGTGTTCGAAATCGAGAAAAATAATTTTGGCCTGACTTTATTTGGCAGACGCAATGGCGATGCAGACACTTATTACTGGCGCATCACCCAATGGCTTTTCCCTTGGTTCACCCTTATCCCTCCTTTTGGCCACCACGCTTTGGGCGGACATATTTGGGTACCGATCGATGACCACAGTTGCTGGGCGTGGAGCATGAACTGGCAACCCCATCAACCACTCTCCGATGAAGAACGCGGCGCGATGGAAGCTGGCCTTGGTATCCATGTGGAATATGAAGCACCCGGCAGCTTTGTTCCCAAATCCAACTACAAGAACGATTACCTGATGGACCGCCAAGCGCAAAAAGAAAAGCGCGCGTATAGCGGCGTGTTTGGGTTTTCAGCCCAAGACTATTCTTTGCAAGAAAGTATGGGCTCCATCCAAAACCATGCTGAAGAGAAATTACTTCCTACAGACAAAGCCATTGTGATGGCACGCCGCATGTTGCATGAAGCAGCCGTTGGATTAGAAAAAGGTACGGAGCCTCCTGCACTTGACGCCAAAGAACAACGGGTCAGGGCTGCTGGTGTTCTTTTAAAACGCGATATAGACCCCGTAGCTTGGGCACAAGAAAACTTATCGGATGGCCTGGACCAACCGCTTTTTTCTATTTAACAATCTACTCTTAAGCCACCAACGGCAACGATGCCCAGTCTGTGGTGTAGTTCGGTGATTTACTCTCTTGCCGCATCTTCCATTGGTTAAAAGCGCCTTGGGTGGAAATCTTCACAAAGCCACGCCCAAAACGTTTATTCAAAGCGTCTACGGCGTTCATGAGATTTGCGGAAGGTGCTTGGCTCGGTTCTAGCCAATCACTTTGCAGATGCGTGATGGGTGTGATTTCGCTCAATATGATGCCCGCTTTTTTATAGGCATAGCCTGGCTTGAACATCCGCCCTACCAAATAGTCAGCCCATCGATTCACAACCAAGCTGTCATTGGTGGGCTGAGGCAGAGGCACTGACAAAGAAGGCATGTATTGCGCTTGGTCACGGCGAAACCGATTGGTTTGTAAAAACACTTGGATCACCGATGCATGCGACTCTTGCGCTCTGAGCTTGGCACAAGCATTGGCAACAAACGTGCTCATCGCGTCTTTCAACACGTCGACATCGTGCACGGCTTGTCCAAAGGAACGACTCGCAATGATTTGTTTTTTAGCAGGCGTCAGGTCTTCTAGATCGATGCATGCAATACCTTGCAATTCACGTTGTGTTTTTTCCATCACTACGCCAAAGGCGGCGCGCAATGTGGGCAAATGCGCCACGCGTAAATCTTGTACTGTGTGAATGCCATGCTCGGCTAAGCGCGCAGTGAGTTTGCGTCCTACCCCCCACACCTCGTCTACCGTGATGCGGCTGAGCAAATTATCTTGCTGGGTAAGCGTGAGGTCGTTGTAATTGAAAACACCTTTGGAGCGCGGGTGCTTCTTGGCAATATGGTTCGCCAATTTGGCCAAGGTTTTAGTCGACCCAATGCCTACACAAACAGGAATACCAGTCCACGCGATGACACGCTCACGCATTTGGTAACTCGTCTCTTTCAGGTGTGGCGTGCCCGTGAGATCGACAAAGCACTCATCGATGGAATAAACCTCATGCCTTGGCGAGTAGTCACTCAAAATCGCCATCACCCTGTTCGACATGTCGGCATAGAGCGCATAGTTCGAACTCAGCGCCAAGATGCCGTGTTCCTCCGCTAACGCTTTACATTCAAACCATGGTTGTCCTATCTTGATGCCGAGCGCTTTCGATTCGTTCGAACGCGAGACAACGCATCCGTCGTTGTTCGACAACACCACAACAGGCACGTCTTTCAAATCTGGACGAAAAACCCTTTCGCAGCTGACGTAAAAATTATTGCAGTCGACCAAGGCCAATTGCTGAATCTGCACAGACATACGGCTAACACAGCTTATGCAGATTGAAGGTGACAACACCCCAGACCACAAAGTCATCCTCTTCCTTGATCAGTCGAACAGGATAAATATTGTTCTCTGCCACCAACTTGACGACACCACCACGCCGGTACAAGCGCTTGACGGTGAATTCATTGTTTAACAAAGCGAGCACGATGTGGTTGTGCTTGGGCGTCACGCTACGGTCTACCACCAAGGTATCGCCCTCATAAATGCCCACCCCCGTCATCGAGTCGCCTTTCACCCGAAAAAGATAGGTCGCGTCTTTGTTGCGGATGAGCTCTTTGTTGAGGTCCACCCGTTCTTGGGTGTGGTCTGCCGCAGGGGAAGGGAAACCGGCTGGCACCTTCCAGGCGCAAACATCCAAATAGAGCGGATGAGAAAGGGCTTGCCGAGGATGGTTTAATAGATTTAATGAATTTTGCATAAAACCTATAATACTGTTTTTATATACAGTATTGCAAGTATTTTGATATAAACCACGCAAACCCATAGGAGCCGGTATGACCCGCAAATTTGTAGATCTCTCTATTTTTTTAGAAAACGACGTCATCAGTGATCCGCCCGCCTTTGCGCCCAAGATTGAATACTTCACGCATGAAAACACGTTTGCGCAAATAGAACCTTTTTTCCCAGGTTTGAAAAAAGAAGACTTGCCCGATGGAGAAGGTTGGGCTGTCGAATTCGTGCATCTGTCTACCCACAACGGCACGCATCTTGATGCGCCCTACCACTTTCACTCCACGATGGACAAAGCCTTGGGGCAGAAAAAGCCGGCCATCGCCATCCATGACGTTCCGCTGGAATGGTGCTTTCAGCCAGGCGTCAAATTAGATTTCCGCCATTTTGAAGACGGCTATGTTGTTACTGCAGAAGATGTCGAAGCTGAATTGGCACGTATTCAACACAGCTTGAGTCCCTTAGAAATTGTGGTGATCAACACACGTGCTGGTTCACGGTATGGCTCGAACGACTACGTGTCGAGTGGATGCGGCATGGGATACGAAGCCACCATGTATTTACTAGAGCGTGGCGTGCGACTGACTGGTACCGATGCTTGGAGCTGGGACGCGCCGTTCGTTCACACGGCACAGAAATACGGCGAATCGCAAGACGCTTCGCTGATTTGGGAAGGCCATAAAGCAGGACGCGATATTGGTTATTGTCATATCGAAAAAATGCATAACTTAGAAAGCTTGCCTCCCACTGGTTTTTATATCAGCTGCTTTCCACACAAAATTCGTGGCGCATCCGCGGGGTGGACACGTGCTGTGGCGATTTTTGATGATGCGTTGATGGCTTCGCAGTAAATTAAATTTACGAAACGCTACGCTTCTGCATTACCCAAAACGCAATCCAACCCTACCTAGGACTCCAAAGTCTGCATCTACATGATCGCCGGGGTTTAGCTCCAGTGGCGTCATGCAGGTTCCAGTGGTGACGAATTGGCCAGCGTACAAACTGATGTCTTGCGACGTGAGTGCATTGACTAACCAAGTGAGTGCAATTCGAGGATCGCCTAAAACTGCAGCACCAGTGCCTTCTCGCTTCCATACCGCACCATTTGAAGCAGTGACTTGCGCGTGGACAGCGTGTTTGCTGAGATCTATGTCTTGCCACGACTCTGGCGCTTGGGGGCCTAAGATAAATTGATGGGCGCAGGCATTGTCTGCCAGTAATTGCGCTTCCCCGACTGCCGTGAAAACGCTATAGCGCGAATTGGGTATCTCGAGCGAGGGATGCAAAGCGCCAACCGCTTGCATCACCTCATCAAGCGAATATGCAGTTGCGCGAGCTACGAGATCCGATCGCATGACAAAAGCAATTTCTGGTTCCGCAACACGCATCCAATTGCCGTGCGCGGGAACTTCATCACCATCTTGCAACACTTGTCCAGACAAAATCCGCCCCGCCATAGGGCCGCTGACATTGATATGCGCCTGACCCACTGCACTGGTCGCTGCGATTTTCCAACCCAATACGTTACGTGATGCCACCATGGGCAGCATCGCTTGAACAGCGTAACCTTCTTGACGGTTTTGTGGCCTATAAGCTGCGGGCAATGCGTCCAACTTGGTGTTGCTCTGCCAATTTTCCCAAATCGTTCTGGCGGCTTCTTGTGACAAGTGTTTATCCATAATTGCTAGACCTATAAAGTAACCAGTACGGGCACTGGTGGTTTACTGCAAGTGCATAAAAAGTATACGAGGGCCATTATGGTTTGTTAGTCGCTGGTGCGAGAAATTAGAATTCTCTGCATTACCCATCCGAAAGACCTTCTCTGAATACCCCATTCAAAAAAATCGCCGTTGTTGGCGCAGGCGCTGTTGGCAGCTTTTATGGTGCGATGCTTGCACGTGCTGGACATTCGGTCACTTTGATTGGCCGACAAGCGCACATGCAAGCTATTGCCCAAAACGGACTTCAGCTCGATTTGGCAAACTCTTCTAGCATCGAAAGCATCCCACTTCAGACCAGCACAGAAGTCTCTGCAGTACGGGACGCTGACTTGGTCTTGTTCTGTGTGAAGTCAACTGACAGCGAGACCGCAGCCCAAGATATCGCATCCCACTTGTCTGCACACTCTGTTGTCATCAGTCTGCAAAATGGCGTTGAAAACTCTCTGCTGATTTCGCGGCATGTACAAAATGCTGTGATACCCGCTGTTGTCTATGTTGCTAGCGAAATCACCGCACCGGGTTGCGTCAAGCACCATGGCAGAGGAGATTTGGTTATCGGAACCATGTCGCCTCCTAGGTTGCGCCATCCTCAGCAAACCTTGACAGACGTAGCTGATATTTTTGCAAGCGCCCACGTGGCTGTTCGCATCTCCGACAACGTGATGGAGGAGTTATGGTCCAAGCTAATGGTCAATTGCGCATTCAACGCCATCTCTGGCCTGTCTCAACTGTCCTACGGCAAACTTTCTGAACGCGAATCCATCCGGTCCACACAAGCTGACGTCGTGAAAGAAGTGATTGCAGTGGCAAAAGCAGAAGGTGTCCTTATGTCTGAGCCTGAAGCGCTGCAAACTATTGCCCAAATTGCAGTTGCTATGGCGGGGCAAAAGTCATCAACAGCACAGGATATGGCGCGCCACAAAATCAGCGAAATCGACCACCTCAACGGATTCATCGTAAGACGTGGTCTCACGCACGGCATTCCCACACCCGTCAATCAAGCCCTCTATGCCTTGGTTAAATTGGTGGAAACCTCGTACACCGAAAGTGCACATTAAGTCTCTCAGATTTAGGCGGTAATATCTCTC
>Ga0214921_10005272_pt1 | contig 18383 bp, 16 predicted proteins | sample LL1505_MetaG_FD_177992 | JGI IMG/M metagenome (GOLD analysis project Ga0214921, IMG submission 177992) | Freshwater microbial communities from Lake Lanier, Atlanta, Georgia, United States - LL-1505 | ecosystem: Environmental > Aquatic > Freshwater > Lake | place: USA: Georgia | collected... | reverse complement strand
ATCGCGTGCGCGCATTGCGCGAGTTCATTCGTTACGCGAAGTCCTTGCGTGGCGTGTGGTGGACGACGCGAGAGGAGGTCGCGAGCTGGTATCTCGCGAATCACGAGTCGCACATTCCGGGCAGCGCCGCCTCGCACCAGACGGGTCGCGGCAAATCCAAAACCAAGCAGACTTCGAAGAGCAAGGGGAAACGTCGCGCATGAACGCTCAACTCGCCATCACCGATCTTGCTCCGCAATCCGCCGCCGCACGCGAGTTTCTCGCCCGTCGTGATCACCGGATGTTGATCGGCGGCGAGTGGGTGGAGGCGGTTTCGGGGCAACGACTCGAGACGCTCAATCCGGCGACGGGTTCGGTGCTCGGCACGATCCCCGCGGGCGGTGCGGCCGACGTCGATCGCGCCGTCGCGGCGGCACGCGCGGCGTTCGAGTCGCCGGCGTGGCGTGACATGACCGGTGCGAAGCGTGCGCGCTTGCTGTGGAGCATCGCCGATGCGCTCGAAGCGCACATGGACGAACTCTGCGAGCTCGAGACGCTCGATCAGGGCAAACCCTTGTGGGTGGCGAAATACGCCGAAGTGCCGGGCGCGATCGATCAGTTTCGCTACTTCGCGGGCGAGGCGACCAAGATCGAAGGCACGACCATCCCGACGTCGATCGACTATCAACCGGCGGGCAAAAAAATCTTCGCGTACACGCTGAAGGAGCCGGTGGGCGTGGTCGGGGCGATCGTGCCGTGGAACTCGCCGCTGGTGCTCACCGCGATGAAGATCGCGCCGGCGCTCGCGGCCGGCTGCACCATGGTGTTGAAACCCGCCGAAGACACCTCGCTCACGGCGCTGCGACTCGCGGAGATTTTGCAGGCGGCCGGTTTGCCGGCGGGCGTGTTCAACGTGGTCACGGGTCTCGGCGAGCAGGCCGGTGCCGCGCTCGCGGCGCATCCGGACGTCGACAAAGTCGCGTTCACCGGTTCGACCGAGGTCGGCAAGCTGATGCTCGATGCCGCCAAGGGCAACCTCAAAAAATTGACGCTGGAGCTCGGCGGCAAGTCGCCGGCGATCGTGTTGCCGGACGCCGATCTCGAGCTTGCGATCCCGGGCGCCGCCAACGCGATCTTTTTCAATGCGGGGCAGGTGTGCGTCGCCGGCAGTCGCTTGTACGTGCACGAGTCGATCTTCGAGCGCGTGATCGACGGCGTGGTGAACTATGCGCGCGGCATCCGTCTCGGGCACGGACTCGATCCGCAGACTCAAATGGGGCCCGTGGTGAGCCGCAAGCAGGCCGATCGCATCGCCTCGTACATCGCTGGCGGTCGTGCCGACGGCGCCGAAGTGCGCGTCGGCGGCGGTCAGTTGGGCGCGCAGGGCACGTTCATCGAACCCACCGTGCTCACCGGCGTGCGTCCGTCGATGAAAGTCGTGCGCGAAGAAATTTTCGGACCGGTGGTCGTCGCGAGCCCGTTCCGTGATGTCGCGGAAGTGCCGTCGTTCGCCAACGACACGAGCTTCGGTCTCGCCGCGAGCGTCTGGACGCAGGACCTGTCGGCGGCGCACCGACTCGCCGCGCAGATTCGCGCCGGGACGGTCTGGATCAACTGTCACTCGATGTTCGATGCGACGCTGCCGATCGGCGGCATGAAGCAATCGGGATGGGGTCGCGAGAGCGGTCATCAGGCCATGAACAATTATCTGGAAACCAAGACGGTGTGCGCCGTGATCTGATCACGGCCGGAATCGTGCGGGGGGGGGGTCACGTGTCCGAGAGTTCAGAACAATCATTGAGTGCCGCGCGCCTGCTGGCGTACGCGGCGCCGACGGTGGCGCTGCAGGCGATGCTGGTGCCGCTCTACAATTTTTTGCCGCCGGTGTATTACTCCGCCGAAGTCGGGATGACCGCGTTGACCGTCGGTTTCATCTTTGCCCTAGGGCGGTTCTGGGAAGCGTTCACGGACCCGCTCGTCGGTGCCTTGTCCGATCGCACCCGCAGTCGCTTCGGACGACGACGCATCTGGATGGCGGTGGGTGCGCCGATCGCGCTGTGTGCGGCGTGGTTCCTGCTGCTGCCGCCGCAGGGTGCGACGCCCACCTATTTGCTGTTCTGGCTGGTGGTGTTTTACGCAGGTTGGACGATGGTCTACGTGCCGCACCAAACCTGGGGCGGCGAACTCGCCACCGGCTATCAGGAGCGCACGCGCATCGCGGGGTTTCGCGAAACCGGCGCCTTCGTCGGTTATCTGTGCGCCACCGCCGCCGGCATCTTCTACTGGATCTGGTTCAAAGGCGTCGTGTTCCCGAGTTACGCGCAGATCGTGCAGTCGGTCGGCGTGTTCTTCGCCATTTCTTTGCCGATCGCGATTCTCTGGTGTTTCTCGGCCGTGCCGCCGAGCGGCACCGATCACGCCGAGCGCACGCCAGGCTGGGGAGAGTTGCTCGCCATCCTGCGTCGCAATCCGCCGTTCCGGCGCTTGATCGGCGCGTATCTCGTTGATCGTCTGGCCATGGGCACGTATTTCGGCGTGCAACCGGTTTTGATCTCGCAGGCGCTCGGTCTGCAGCAGCACGTGTTGACCGTCGCCATCGTCAATACCGTGGCTGCCGTCGTGTTCGCCCCGGCCTGGGTGCCGATCGCGCGCAGTCTCGGCAAACATCGCGCCTATTGCGTGGCGAACGTGTTGACGGCGCTCGCGTACATTTCTTTGTTCTTCCTGCCCGCCGGCATCGTATGGCCGGTGTTGTTGGCCAACGCGCTGATGGCGTTCGGCAACGGCGGCACGATGATCACGCCGCCGTCGATGACGGCGGATGCGGTCGATGCCGACGAATTGCGGTCCGGTGTCGCGCAGATGGGCGGCCACATGGCGTTTCTCGCCACGGTGTTCAAACTCGGCATGGGTCTAGGCGTATTCGTGGCGCTCGGATTTTTGTCGCAGGGCGGGTACGTCGACATGAGCCAGGTGCTCGACGCGCAGGTGGAGAGCACCGTGCGGATCGGCGCGTCCTGGCTGCCGGCGGTGATGCTGCTCGTGCCGATCGCGATGATGTGGAACTATCCGATCGACAACCTGCGGCACGCCGAGATTCGGCGTGAGCTCGACGCGCGGCGTCAGGCGCGGGCCGGCCGATGAGAAGTCTCGTCAAGTGGACGCTGCGTGCGTTGCTCGCGGTGGCCAGTCTGATCGTGCTGTTGTTGCTCGCGGTGTGGATCGCCGACCCTGCCGTGCTGCGCAATGCCGTGTTCGGGCCGCGCATGGGCGACGTGGTGCAACTCGAGCGCATGCAGCCGCAGGAAACCGTCTCCGGCGTGCCGCGTGGCGAACTGCCGAGTGCCGCGCCCGACAGCATCGCGCCCGCGGGGCTTGCCGCCGCCGAGCGTTATGCAAGCCGGACCGAGTCGGTGGCGCTGCTGGTGTGGCATCGCGGCGCGCTGCGCTATGAAAAATACTGGCCGGGTTTCACGGCCGACACGCGCACCAATCCGAATTCGGGGCACAAGACCGTGCAGGGTCTGCTGGTCGGGCTCGCGATCGCCGACGGCTACATCAAATCGGTCGACGAACCGGCCTCGAATTGGATCAGCGAGTGGCGCAACGACGCGCGTCGCGACATCACCGTCAAAGATCTGCTGCAGATGTCGAGCGGCCTCGAGATTCCCAAGTTCGGTCGCTGGACGTCGACGCGCATCACGCTCGGCTCCGATCTGCCGGCGAGCGTGCTCGGCTTGCAGGCCGAGAAGCCCCACGGCAGCGAATTCCAGTACAGCAATGCGAACGCGCAATTGCTGACGCTGCTGATCGAGCGCGCGACCGGCAAGCGTTATGCCCAATATCTCTCCGAGCGTTTGTGGTCGCGTCTCGGGACCGGCCCTGCGGCCGTGTGGCTCGATCGCGAGGGCGGCATGCCGCGCGGCTTCTGCTGCCTGTTCGCGACCGCACGCGACTGGATGCGTGTCGGCTTGCTGGTTCTCGATCAGGGACGCGTCGGTGCCGAGCAGGTTGTCCCGGAGGCATGGATCAAAGAAATGGTCACGCCGGCGAAGACCAATCGCAATTACGGCTATCAAGTCTGGTTGGGTTCGCCGCCGGGGCGCGAGCGCATCTACAACAAATTCAGCATCGCCACGGCGCTGCACTCCGAGCCGTTCGCGGCGGACGACGTGATCTACGTCGACGGCTTCGGCGGGCAGCGCGTGTACGTCGTGCCCTCGCGTGAACTCGTGATCGTTCGCACCGGCGCGGCCAAAACCGACTGGGACGATGCGATCATTCCGAACGCCATCCTGCGGGCGCTGAAGCCTGCGCCCGCCGCCGCCGCGGAGGTCGCACCATGAAGTCGCACAAGCCTGCACTCGAACGTCTGCTCGGAGTGCTGATCTTCGGGCTCGTACTCTTCCAGATGTACCAGTCGACCAAAGTCGGCACGACGCCGCGCGGCACGCCGGCGCGTGAGGCATTGCAGCACTTGCATATGTCGACGGGCTTGACGGTGCTGTTGTTGCTGCTGCCGAAGCTGTGGTTGCGCGCGGTGTTGCCGGCGCCGATCCGACCGTCGCGCGTCCCGGCAGCGGCCGATTCTTTGGCGCAGGCCTGCGTGACGATGGGTCACTACGCGCTGCTTGCGTTCTGCATCACCGGTCCGTTGTTCGCATGGTCGGAAGGGCACACGGTCAGTTGGTACGGAGTGCTCGAACTGCCGGCTTTGATCGCCGCGGGATATCGATCGTCGGTGGCGCTCGGTTATCTGCACAGTGCGACCGGATTTTTCCTGCCCCTGCTCGCGGCGTTCACGCTGCTCGTCGCCCTGTGGCAGGCGCTGCGGTATCGCATCGGGCCGTGGCGCATGCTGCCCGGTTTCGATTGGGGAGGCACGGTGGCTGATCGCGAGCGGCCATCATCCTCGGCGCGCGTGGCGATCGCCGCGACGTTCGTCGTGCTGATCGCGATCGGCGCATGGATGCCGTATCGCATCTTCGGTGTCGTGCCGTTCACGACGGGTGGTCAGATGGTTGCCTCCGGTCCGCCGCCGGCGGTCGACCCGTACGCGGACGTCGTGGCACCGCCGGCGTTGCGTGGTGCGGCACAAAAAGATTTCATGTGGTGCCGCTTTTGCCACAGCTTCGAGGCGGGTGGTCCGCATCTCGTCGGTCCGAACTTGCATCGGGTATTCGGGCGACGCGCCGGCAGCGCGCCCGGTTTTTATTATTCGGCTGCGTTCGTCGCGGCGGGTGAGGGCGGGCTGGTCTGGACCGACGAACGCGTCGCGCAGTTGATTTCGGATCCGGCGAAGTTCCTCGGCGGCGAACATCGCATGCGTTACAAGGCGATCACCGACCCCGAAGAACGCGCGCAGATCGTCGCCGCGCTCAAAGCCGCGACGCGCTGAACTTCTCAGCGACGCTCGAGCGTCGCGCGTGCGTCGATGTCGCGCGCGACGCCGTCGCCGGCGCGCGTACGCAGGGCGCGCTGAGCCGTGCGGTCGCCACGCAGGTGCGCGTCCAGAAATTGCAGACTCACGTCGTTGAAGAGGCGCTGAAACTCCGGCGCTTGCGGTGAGCGCGGCAGGTCGTCGCGTCCCACGCTGCCACCGAGATAATGATCGGCGCCGCGTATCGTGAGGCGGTACTTGTCGCCGGGCGCTGCGAGTTCGTAAGGCAGTCGACGCCATTCCCAGCCGCTCATGCCCGGCGCTTGCGCGAGATCTTCGGTGCCGACCGTGACCAAGGTCGGTACACGCAAGGTCGCGAAGTCCGACGGCCGCAGCGTCGGCGGGAAGGGCCCTGCGCCACTCATGATGATCACCGCGCGCACGCGCGGATCAAAACGCGAGCGCGTCGTGCCCGCGCCGGCGTCGAAGTAGGTCGCGCCACCTTCGGTTTGCGCCACCAACCCGCCGAAACTGTGGCCGGTCGCGGCAATGCGCGTGAGATCGCTGCGACGCAACAGATCGCCCGCCGGATCCGCGTTTCGCAACACGGTGGGCAACGCCGCCAGCACGGCTTGCATGTCATCGAGTCGCCACGCGAAATAACGCGGTTCGTTCGTGCCGCGTTTGACGCCGAGGCTCACCGAGTCGCGATGCGTCACCGAGATGACGACGTAACCGTGCGCCGCCCAGGCATCGAGGATCGGATCGTAGGCGTCGCCCGATGAATACGCGCCGTGCGAGAACAATACGAGCGGCAACTTCGAACCGCGTGCGGGCCAGGCGACGCGATATCCGAGACGGTGATCGGCGGCGATCGCGAGTTCGGCGTGCGCGATGCGCGGCGGTGCCTCGGTCTTCGGCACGGTCGCGCAAGCGCCGAGCCACAGGCAGGCGAGCGCGAGGACGAAGCGGGATGAATGCGGTCGAAGGGTCGTTGCGTGGTTCATAGTTTTGCCGCGTGGCGTCCGGCAACGCGGCCGAGCGTGATCGCCATGGCGAGTCCCACCGCGGGCAGATACCCGGTCACCGCAGGGCCCGAGATGCTCTGCGCCGCGCCGCCGCCGGCGAACAGATTCGGCAACAACGTGCCGTCCGTGCGTACGACGCGCGCCGTGTCGTCGACGCGCAAGCCGCCTTGGGTGTGGAACAACGCGCCGGTCACGCGCACGGCGCAGTAGGGCGCGGCGAGCGGCTCGAGTCCGGCGAAGTCGCGACCGAAACGATCGGGTTTGCCGGCCGCGCGTGCCTGGTCGATTGCGGCGTTCTCGCCTGCGAACGAGCCGGCCGGGACGCTGCAGAGCCGCTCGAGTTCGCTCCAATCGTCGGCGCGACGCACGGCGCCCACTTCGACGAGTTGCCGCTGCTCCACCGAGTGTTCGAGCGCGGTGCGATGGCGCCGGTCGTCGAACACCACCCACGCGAGACCCTGCGGTTGCTCGAGCACCGGCACGCACATGCCGGAGATGTTGGCGAGTTCGTGGGTGAAGCGTTCGCCGCGTACGTTGGTCAAAAACCCGCCTTCGATCATGAGCGGGTGGGGCACGACGACTTGTTGCGGATCGGCGAGCGTGCCGAGACCCTGATAGGCCGTCATGTCGACGAGGTCCGCGCCCAAGGCGGAACCCCAAAGAATGCCGTCGCCCTGGTTGCCTTCGTGGCCGAAATATTTGGCGTTCGCCATTTCGGGGATGTGGCGCGCGATCATCGCGTGATTGCCGCCGAAACCGCAGGTGGCGAGTACCAGCGCGTCGCAGCCGAGCAACTCTTCGCTGCCGTCCGGTCGCTCGATGCGCACGCCGTGCACGCGTCCGCTCTGATCGGCGTAGAGATCGGCGACGCGCGCGTCGGTCATGATCTCGATGCCGGCGCGACCACACGCGTTTTGCAGCAACGCGAGCAATTCTTCGCCATTGCGACCGGGCGGGATGTGCAGCCGCGGATGCGAGTGACCGAGCCCCGTCCACTTGAAGTCGAGCAGCAGGGGCACGCGATGGGTGTCGGCGAGCCAATCGAGCGTAGCGCCGGACTCGCGTCCGACCAGCGCCGCGAGGCGTGCATCCGCACGGCCTTCGGTCTTGCGCAACACGTCGGCGACGAAGGTCTCGACGTCGTCGACGATGCCGTGGCGGCGTTGTTCGGTCGAGTTCACGGCGCAGACGGCGCCGAGCGACATCGAGGTGCTGCCCCAGGGTCGCGAATCGCGTTCGAGTACGAGTACCTCGCGACCTTCGTCGTGTGCGGCGAGGGCCGCCGTCAGACCGCAGGCACCGGCGCCCACCACCAATACGGGGACGCGAAATTCGAAGTGTGGAATCGGGTCGTGAATGATGCCCATCGCCGTTCTCGATGTCGTGGTTCGGCCGCACTTCGGCCGCGAAATGTGCAATAGGAAGTGTACCACCGCTGCCGTCCGCACCCGGCGTGGCGGCTGTCGTAGGATGTGCGTCGGGTCAACCGTGACTCTCGATTCGGAGATGCCGCCATGCAGCAAGCCGTACACCTGATGCCTCAAGCCGTCGACGCCGCGATCGTCGCATTGCAGAACTTGCTGGGTCGCGAGCACGTGATCACGAATCGCACCGAGCTCGAGTTCTATTCGCAGGACGTCTACCGCGCGGGGCAGTTGCCGGCCGCGGTGATCCGTCCCGCCGACACGGCGCAGTTGTCGGCCGCGCTCGCGGCCATCGCGCCTTCGGGTTTGCCCATCGTGCCGCGCGGCGGCGGCATGTCGTACACCGACGGTTATCTGCCCTCGCGTCCCGATTCGATCATGATCGACATGCAACGCATGAATCGCGTGCTGGTGATCGACGCCGAAGATCTGTACGTGACGGTCGAATGCGGTGCGACCTGGAAAGATCTGTTCGACGCCCTTGCGCCGCACGGCGTGCGTACGCCGTATTACGGGCCGCTGTCGGGCTTGCGCTCGACCATCGGCGGCGCGTTGTCGCAAGGCAGCATCTTTTTGGGTTCGGGGCGCTATGGTGCCGCCGCCGAGAGCGTCATCGGTCTCGACGTCGTGCTCGCCGATGGTCGCGTACTCGAACTCGGTGGTCACTCGATCAAAAATGGCGAGCCGTTCTTCCGGCAGCACGGCCCCGACACGCTCGGCATGTTCCTTTCGGACTGCGGCGCGCTCGGCGTCAAAGCGCGTGCGACCTTCAAACTCGTGCGTCCGCAACCCGAGAGTCGCTATCTGTCGTTCTCGTTCGCCTCGCATGCCGATCTGTTTGCGGCGATGGCCGACGTCGCACGCGCGGACGTCGTGTCCGAACAGTTCGGTTTCGATCCGGGATTGCAGGCCGTGCGCATGAAGCGCAGCAGCCTGCGTGAAGATGCCAAGGCGCTCGGCAACGTCATTCAGGGTCAGGGCGGCTTGCTGAAGGGTTTGAAAGAAGGCGCAAAAGTCGTGCTCGCCGGGCGCAGCTTTTTGCAGGAGGGCCACTTTTCGATCCACCTGTCGCTCGACGGTCGCGACGCGGCCGATGCCGATGCGAAGGCCGCGATCGTCCGCGGCATCATGAGCGTCAACGGTACCGAGGTCGAAAACACCGTGCCCAAGGTGATGCGCGCGAATCCCTTCGCCGAACTCAACAGCATGCTCGGGCCGGGCGGCGAGCGTTGGGTGCCGGTGCACGGTTCGGTGCCGTTTTCGAAGACCGTCGAAATCTACGAGGCCTGCGAGGCGGTGTTCGCGCGGCACGCCGAGGCCATGCGCAAGTTCGATATCGATCGCGGCTATTTGTGTTGCACCGTGGGGCAGGCGGGGACTTTGCTCGAGCCGGTGATGTACTGGCCCGAGGCGCGCGCCGCGTTCCACGAGCGCGTGCTCGACGCTGCGTATCTCGCCAAGCTCGAAAAATTCCCGTCGAATCCCGACGCCTCGGCCGCCGTCGCGAAGTTGCGCGTCGAGCTCGCCGACGTGTTCAGCGCGCACGGCGCGGTGAGTTTCCAGCTCGGCAAGTTCTATCCGTATCAGCGCGGCCTGACGGCGAGTGCCTCCGGGTTGCTCGCTTCCCTGAAGCAACTGCTCGATCCGCGCGGGGTGATGAACCCCGGTGCTTTGGGTCTTTGAGTCGTCGCGCATGAGCGCAACGGGTCCGGTGAAGCGCGTCACCTTGTGGGTGCGCGATCTCGAAGCGTCGTTGGCGGTGTATCGGGATGCGTTGGGTCTTGCGGTGCTCGAGCGCAAAGAGTTGCAAGGACCGGCCATCGCCAAGATGGTCGGACTCGAACAGGCGAAGTTGCGCATCGTGCATCTCGGTGCCGAGGGTGCAACGCACGGCTGGGTCGGTTTGTACGAAATCTCCGCGACCGCGCCGCACGACATGCAGTCGCTCGCCAAGCCCTTGAGCTTCCCCGCGTACGGTCAGGCGACGGTCGTGTTCGAAACGACGGCCATGGATGCGGTGCTCGTGCGCTTGCGCGCCTGCGTCGGCGTGCGTTTCGTGACGGCACCGACCGAGTATGTCAAGCGCGAGGCGTCGGCCGTCATGCCTGCGGGTCGCTATTCGGAACTGATTTTTTTCGATCCGGACGGGATTCCCGTGAGCGTGATGGGTTACGCTCCGCTCTAGAACCCTTGTTGCGGAGTCCCTCATGTCGAAAGTGATCGTGCTGTTCAATCTCAAGCCCGAAACCAAAGTCGAGGAATACGAGAAATTCGCACGTGAGCTCGATCTTCCGATCGTCAACGGCTTGCCGTCGGTGAAGAAGTTCGAAGTGTTGAAAGCGACCGGCACGATGGCGGGTACGGCGTCGCCATACCAGTACATCGAGATCATCGATCTGCACAGCCTCGAGCAACTCGGCAAAGACGTGCAAACCGAAGCGGTACAGAAGATCGCCGCGCAGTTCCGCTCGCTGGCCGAAGCGCCGATCTTCATTCTGACCGAAAATCTCTGATTCCCGAACGCGATGCTGCGCTACGCACTGCGCCGTCTGCTCGGCGTGATCCCGACGCTGTTCGCGATCATCACGCTGTCGTTTTTCGTGATCCGGATCGCGCCCGGCGGTCCCTTCGACGACGAGCAGACGCTGCCGCCCGAGATCAAGGCGAATCTCGAGGCGGCGTACGGCCTCGATCAGCCGCTCCACGTGCAGTACGGGCGGTATCTCGCCGGTCTCGTGCGTGGTGACTTCGGCCCGTCGTTCAAGTTCAAAGATTTCAGCGTCACCGAGCTGATCGCGCAAGGCTTGCCGATCAGCCTGACGCTCGGTTTGAGCGCGATCCTGGTCGCGCTGCTGATCGGCGTGCCGCTCGGCTCGCTCGCCGCGCTGCGCCAGAACCGTCCGACCGACCACTCGATCATGGCGGTCGCGGTACTCGGCATCGCTTTGCCGAGCTTCGTCGTGGGTCCCTTGCTCGCGTTGACCTTCGGATTGCACCTGCGCTGGTTGCCGGTGGCGGGATGGGAGTCGGGGCAGTGGCGCTATCTCGTGTTGCCGGTGATCACGCTCGCGTTGCCGGTGATCGCCTACATCGCGCGTCTCACCCGCGGCAGTCTGCTCGAAGTGTTGCGCTCGAATTTCGTGCGCACCGCGCGCTCGAAAGGTTTGTCGGAGCGCGCGATTCTTTGGCGGCATGCGTTGCGACCGGCGATGTTGCCGGTGGTGAGTTACCTCGGGCCAGCGACGGCGTTCGTGATCACGGGTTCTTTGGTGGTCGAAACGGTGTTCGGTCTGCCGGGCAGCGGCCGCTATCTGGTGCAGGGCGCGATCAATCGCGACTACACGCTCGTCATGGGCATGATCGTCGTCTACGGCAGCGTCACCTTGCTGTTCAACCTGATCGCCGATCTGCTCTATGGTTGGCTCGATCCGCGGGTGCGCTATGACTGACAACGCGCATCGCGGCTTCTGGGGTGACGCCTGGCGACGTCTCGCGCGCAATCGCGCCGCGATCATCGCCGCGATCGTCATCCTGCTCGTGACCTTGGTCGCGTTCGCGGGTCCCGCGTTCTCGCCGCACGCCTTCGATGCCATCGACTGGGACAACATGGCGGTCGCTCCGGGCGGACCCAATGATCACTGGTTGGGCACGGATCGTCTCGGTCGCGACCTGTACGTGCGCACGCTGCAGGGCGTGCAGATTTCGCTGCAGATCGGGCTGCTCGCGACGCTGGTGTCGCTCTGCATCGGTGTCGCGTGGGGCGCGACCGCCGGCTACCTGGGCGGCAAGATCGACGAAGTGATGATGCGCATAGTCGACGTGCTGTATTCCTTGCCCTACATCTTCATCGTCATCATCCTCTCGACGCTGTTCGATCGCGGCAACGTCTACGTGCTGTTCCTGGCGATCGGCGCCGTCGGCTGGCTCACCATGGCGCGCATCGTGCGCGGCCAGACGATGTCGCTGCGACGGCGCGAGTTCATCGAAGCGGCCGTTGCGGGCGGCGTGTCGACGCCGGCGATTCTGCTGCGGCACATCGTTCCCAACGTCGTCGGTCCCGTCATCATCTACGCGACGCTGACGATTCCGCAGATGATCCTGTTCGAAAGTTTCCTGTCGTTTCTGGGCTTGGGCGTGCAAGAGCCGCAGGCGAGTCTCGGCAGTCTCATCAACGAAGGTGCGCAGGAGATGGAGTCGGCGGCGTGGTTGCTGCTCGTGCCGGCGAGCTTTCTCGTGACCTTGCTCACCTGCTTCAATTTCCTGGGCGACGGCTTGCGCGATGCGCTCGATCCGCGCGATCGCTGAGAGGGGCTCGTGAACCGTACCTTGCTCTCGATACGCGAATTGTCGGTGCGCTATTCGACCCCGGACGGCATCGTGCCGGCCGTCAACGATTTCTCGCTCGATCTGCAGGCCGGTGAGTGCGTGGGCATCGTCGGCGAATCGGGCGCGGGCAAAAGCCAGTCGTTCCTCGCCGTGATGGGTTTGCTGCCCGGCAATGCGACCGTGGGTGGAACGGCCACGCTCGGCAGCGAGTCGCTGCTGGGGTGCGGCATCGATGCGCTCAATCGTCTGCGCGGGGCGCGCATCGCGATGATTTTCCAGGATCCCATGACCTCGCTCACGCCGCACATGCGGGTCGGCGAACAGATCGCCGAATCTTTGGTCTTGCACAAGGGTCTGTCGCAGACCGATGCGATGGCGCGGGCGCTCGATTTGCTGCAGCAGGTGCAGGTGACCGACGCGCGTCGCCGGCTGCATCAATATCCGCACGAGTTGTCCGGTGGCATGCGCCAGCGGGTGATGATCGCCGTGGCGCTCGCCTGCGATCCCGAAGTGCTGATCGCCGACGAGCCGACCACCGCGCTCGACGTGACGGTGCAGGCGCAGATTCTGTCGCTGCTCGCCGAGCTCAAGCGCGAGCGTCGCATGGGGCTCGTGCTGGTCACGCACGATCTCGGCGTGGTTGCGGGCGTGGCCGATCGCGTACTCGTGATGTATGGCGGGCGCGTCGTCGAGAGCGGGGCCGTCGGCGAGATGCTGGTGAGTCCGCGACATCCCTACACCCGCGCCTTGCTGCGTTCGATGCCACGCATCGACGACGATCGCACGGCGCCCTTGACCGCGATTCCCGGTCAACCGCCGAGCCCGGCGAAGTTGCCGTCCGGTTGCGCGTTTCATCCGCGCTGCGCCGGCGCCGATGCCGCGTGCCGCGACCAGTTGCCCGCGATGCTCGAAGGCCGCACGCGTGCGGCCTGCCACCATCCCGAGGGTGCGTCGTGAACCTGTTGGAACTGCAAAACCTGAAGGTCTGGTTCGACGTTCGCGAGGGCTGGCGCGGACGTCGCGCGCTGCGTGCCGTCGACGGCGTCGATCTCGTGCTGCGCGAGGGCGAGGCGCTCGGCATCGTCGGCGAGTCCGGTTGCGGCAAGTCGACCCTCGCGCGCGCGGTGTTGCGACTCGTGCCGGCGACGACGGGCCGAATTCTTTGGTTGGGCCGCGCGATCGAGGCGACCTCGGTGGCCGAGATGCGTCCGCTGCGTCGCGGCTTGCAGATCGTCTTCCAGGACCCGCTCGCGAGTCTCGATCCGCGCATGACGGTGGGCGAGATCGTCGCCGAGCCCTTGCGCGTGCATGCCCCGGAGCTCGATCGGGCAGCGCGGCGCGCGGCCGTGGTCGACATGCTTGCGCGGGTCGGTTTGCCGGCCGAGTCGGTCAACCGTTATCCGCACGAATTCAGCGGCGGGCAGTGCCAGCGCATAGGCATTGCGCGGGCGATGGTGCTGCGGCCGAAACTTCTGGTGTGTGATGAGCCGGTCAGTGCGCTCGACGTGTCGATCCAGGCGCAGATCGTCAACCTGCTGCTCGAGCTGAAGCGCGAATTCGGTACCAGCATTTTGTTCGTGAGTCACAACCTCGCGGTCGTGCGACGCCTGTGCGAGCGCGTGCTCGTGCTCTATCTCGGCAAACCGATGGAGTTGGCCGAGACGGACGATCTCTATGCGCGGCCGCGGCATCCGTACACGCGTGCCTTGCTCGACGCCGTGCCCTTGCCGGACCCGGCGCTGCAGCCGGCGCGACTCAATGCGACGCTCGGCGGCGAGTTGCCGTCACCGTTGGCGCCGCCGTCGGGTTGCGTGTTTCGCACGCGCTGTCCGCGCGCGATCGACGCCTGCGCGAGCACGGTCCCCGAGATGCGGGAGTTTGCGGATCAATCGAGTGGGCAGGCGCGGTCGATCGCCTGTCTGCGGGCGGAGGAGTGTTGATGCAACGATTGCGGGGCAAAGTCGCGCTGGTCACCGGAGCCGGGCGACGCAAGGGTTTGGGCGAGGCGATTTGTCGGCGCTTGCTCGCCGAGGGCGCCAAGGTCGTCGTCAGCGACATCGGTGCGCCGGCGGCGAATCTCGCCGCTGACCGCATCGGCACGAATGCCGAGATGCAGGCGGTGGTCGACGACTTGCGGCGGGGCGGCGGCGAGGTGATCGCCTGCACGCTCGACGTGCGCGACGAAGCGCAAGTCGAAAGCGCGGTGGCGACCGCGGTCGCCGAGTTCGGCGCGCTCGACATCCTCGTCAACAACGCGGGCATCGGTTTTTTGATGGAGCCGCTGATCGAGATGCCCAAAGATCGATGGCAGACCGTGCTCGAAGTGAATCTGATGGGCGCGTTTCTGTGCAGCAAGCATGCCGCGCGGCGCATGATCGCGCAGGGCAACGGCGGTCGCATCGTCAACATCGCGAGCGTCGCGGCCAAATCGGGCTCGATGCATTTGGCGGCCTATGCCGCATCCAAGCACGGCATGGTGGGGCTTACCCGCAGCGCCGCACTCGAACTTGGCGCGCATCGCATCACCGTGAACGCCGTCTGTCCTAACCACGTGACCACCGGCCTCGGTGCGCTGCAGAACGAATACCGCTCGAAGCAGCGCGGGCAGACGGTCGATGAGTATCTCGCCGAGATGCGCGGGCGCATTCCGCTCGGGCGGGTCGGGTTGGCCGAGGACACTGCCAAGGCCGTGGCCTTCCTGTGCTCGGACGAGGCGCAGTACGTCACCGGCGAGGCGATGAACGTCTCCGGCGGCCAGGAAATGCACTAAAACCGGGGCGCTGTAATTCGCGTGCCATTCGGTGTGGTCGTCGGTTGACATCATCAATTCATGACGATTACGCTCGGTTGCCCCTCGGGGGTCTGGTGTTTCGTTTTCGCCACATCGGCGACTCATGGAGAACTCGATGAATTCCAAATCTGTCTCGATTTCGGTGGGTGCGGCTCTGACCGTGCTCGGCGCGATCGCTCCGGCCTATGCGCAGGAGAGCGCCAAAGAAAATCAGCTGGTGCTCGAAGAAATCACCGTCACGGCACGCAAGACCGAGGAGCGCCTGTTGGAAGCTCCGGTGTCGATCACCGCGTTCTCCGCTGCCGACATCGAGAAGAAAGGCTTCGTCAACCTCGAAGACGTCGCCAAGAGCGCCCCTGGCGTGCAGTACTCGCAGCAGGGTGGTCAGATCCCCGGCCGCTACACCTCCGCCATCCGCTTCCGCGGCATGAACGTGAACTCCGACAGCCCGTCGTTGCAGCTCGGTTCGTTGTTCATCGACGGCGTGTACGTGTTGGGCGGTACGCAGTCGATTCCCTACGATGACGTCGAGCGCATCGAAGTCATCAAAGGTCCGCAGTCGGCAACTTACGGCCGCAGCACCTTCGGCGGCGCCATCAACTACATCACCCGTACGCCGTCGCTGACCGACTACTCGGGTCAGTTGAACGCGACCGGCGGCAACTTCGGACTCAGCGATGTCTCGGCGAGCTTCGAAGGTCCGCTGGTGCAGGACAAAGTGTCCTTCCGGATCGGCGGTCGGTTCTACAACCGCGGCGCCGTCTATCGCGCCACCGATGGCGGCGGTCTCGGCGAAGAGAGCAGCAAGTCGGCCTCGCTGACGTTGAACATGCAGCCCTCCGAGTCGCTCAACATCAAGTTCCGTGCGTTCCACGCGCTCGACGAAGACGGTGCGCCGATGGGTGGCATCATCGAGGGCTACCTGAACGACACGTGCACCGGCAAGAGCATCAGCACGGGTGATCCGGCGGTGCCCAAGGCTTCGCCGACGAAGTACGTCTGCGGCGCCGTGCCCGAACTCGGCAAGGCGATCTCGGCCACCGGTGGTTTCAACATCATCGACACGCCGACGACGCTGTTCCCGGCGATCTACGCAGCCAAGGGGTTCCCGAACCTCGTCTATGAAAAGTTGGCGGCTGCACCGAGCCCGGTGCAGGTCAAGGTGCCGACGATCGATCACGTCGGCCTCATTCGCACCGTGACGCGTTTTTCGGTGCAGGGTGATTACGAATTCGGTGGCGGTTACAACCTGGCCTTGCAGGCCGGCAAGAACGAGCTGAAGGCCAACTGGATTCGCGCCTTCGGTCTCACGCCGCGCGCGGAGTGGTGGTCGCGAGATCCGCAGGACTCCGAAGATCAGAGCTATGAAATCCGTCTCGCCTCGCCGCGTGAGCAGGCGCTGACCTGGTTGGTCGGCTACAACGGTTACAAGCAGACCTTCATCCAATCCGGTTCGGGTGGTGATTCGCTGTGGGTGTGTCCGATCACGGTGAACCGTGCGCCGGGCGCCGCGTGTGCGGGTACGCCGTACTACGCGCCGAACTCCTTGGCGCAGAACACCGACAAGGTCACGACCACCGGTCTGTTCGCCGCCGTGAACTACGAGTTCACGGAAGCCTGGTCCGTCAGCCTCGAAGCGCGTCGTCAGACCGACAAGGTCCGCAAGGCGATCTTCACCGCCACGCCGATCGGCATCGATGCGACCAGCACGGTGCCGCGCGCGATCGTGCGCTGGACGCCGAACGATGAAACCAACGTGTACTTCAGCTACGCCAAGGGTGTGTTGCCGGGCGTGATCAACGCGGAAGTCGCCAAGGCGACCGATCGGGAAATCGCGCAATACAAGGCGCAATTCCCGTCCGTGGCCGGCATCATTCCGGGCGACGAACTGAAGATGTACGAACTTGGCTGGAAGCAGCAATGGCTCGACCGTCGTGCCCAGACCAACATCGCCGCGTACTGGGGCGACTGGAAGAACATGAAGGGACGCACATTGTTCGTGGTCACCGAAGACTGCGGCAGCTTCGCGCACGGCGGCGTGGCCGGCGCGACCGCGGGCAACGGTTGCCCGAACGGTCCGAACGGCCTGCCCGCGACCACGATCAACAGCCGCAATGCGAACGTGCCGGGCAGCTCGAAGTTGCACGGTCTCGAGTTCGAAGGCTCGGTGCTGGTCACCGAGAACTGGGACGCGCGTGCCACCGTCACCTGGGCGTCTTCGAAGTACGACGACTTCATCTTCAACTTCGTGAAGCCGATCGCCGGGTTCACGCAGATGAAGGGCAACTCGAATGCGCGCTTCCCGGAATGGTCGGGCAGCATCTCGACGGGCTACACGGCCGCGATTCCGAACACGGAATGGAAGTGGTTCGTGAACGGCGATCTCAACTACGTCGGCAAGACCTACGTGGATGAATCGAACCTCGCCTACTGCAAGTCCTACACGCTCGGCAACGTGCGTGCGGGTGGCGAGAAGAACGGCCTGCGTATCGAGGGCTTCATCAAGAACGTCACGGACAACGACAGCTGGGCCGCTTGCGCCCGCTGGACCGACTTCGACGCGGCGCCGAGCCTCGGCTTGCTGACGTTCTATCAAGGCATCGCGGTGACGCCGAACATGCCGCGTCAGTACGGTGTGCGCGCTTCGTACAAGTTCTGATCGGAACTCGTCGAAGTAGTTGACTCGAAGGGGTCGCGGCGCGAGTCGCGGCCCCTTTGCTTTTGCAGGAGACGTTCTTGAAGCTTTACTACACGCCCATTCGCGATTACGTGCACACCGTCGAGGCCGTGCTCAATTACACCGAGTTGCGCGATCGCGTCGAACCGATCGCGACCAAACCTTTTGATGTCGATACGCCGTTGGCGGCGATCAATCCGCTCGGCAAGGTGCCGACGCTGGTAATCGAGTCGGGCGAATATCTTTCCGGTGGCCCGGTGATCTACGAATATCTCGACTCGCTGCATCGGCGGCGCCGCTTGTTTCCGGCCAAGGGCCCGCAACGGTTCACGACCTTGCGACAGGCGTGGATGGCCGACGGCTTGTTCGACACCTTCGTGCTGCTGGTGATCGAGACCTGGTTGCCGCGCGATCAGCAACGCCCCGATTACATCCGCCGGTGCTTCGGCAAAGTGGTCGCGATCCTCGATCAGATGGAGCGTGATGTCGCGGGTTACGCACGCCTGGACATCGGCCAGTTGCGTACGGTCGGTGCATTGCAGTTTCTGCGACTCAAGATGAAGCAGGTTGGCGAGGCGGGCGTCGATCTCGATCCGCGCTACGATCCGTTCGCCGGCCGCCCGGCGCTTGCGGCCTGGTTCAAGTCGATGTCGCGTCGCAAGATATTTCGTGAACCTTTGATCAGGATGGAGTGAGCCATGCCGATTCCGCATCGCCGCATACGCGGCAAACTTCACTACACGAGCGACAAGCCGGGCCGCAAAGGCGTCGAGCGCGG
>Ga0214921_10005271_pt1 | contig 18388 bp, 6 predicted proteins | sample LL1505_MetaG_FD_177992 | JGI IMG/M metagenome (GOLD analysis project Ga0214921, IMG submission 177992) | Freshwater microbial communities from Lake Lanier, Atlanta, Georgia, United States - LL-1505 | ecosystem: Environmental > Aquatic > Freshwater > Lake | place: USA: Georgia | collected 2015-05-28 | reverse complement strand
AGTATGATGCCAGCGACTAGAATTGGGGTAGATTTTGTTGGTTTAACGGGTGTTACTACATTAGGATCGCCTGATGTTTTTATAAATTCAATTCCTGCTACTTTATTTGGTTCACCTGTTACCCCACACGAACCTTGCTGCTGTGGTCCGGAATGTGGGTGTCAAGAGCACTGTGCATCTGTTATTGTTTCTGGTTCTTCAACTGTTTTTATAAATAATATCCCGTCAGTATATTTGGGTAGTCTTGCATCATGTGGTCATCCTGTTACAACAGGTTCTCCTGATGTATTTTTTGGTTAATTTTTATATACATAATTAAGCCATGATAAGAAAAGATCTAGACCTAAATTTTATAAAAAACCCAATAACTGGTGATATAAATGTTAAAAAAAATGACGATGCTATAAAGCAGTCACTTAAAACATTATTATTATTAGGTTCATATGAAAAACCATTTAATAATAATCTTGGACCAGATTTAAATGGATTTATTTTTCAAAATTATATCATAGGAACAGAGAAAAAAATAGAAGAAAGAATAAGAACGACTTTAAAGCAATATGAACCAGGATTAAATATTAAAAATTTGTCAGTTTATCCAAATGATAAAAATCAAATAATGATAGATTTAGAATATTATTTTACTGGAAATGTACCAAAAAACATAAGTTTAACGATGGAAAGAACAAGATAAAATGGAAGACAATAAAGTAAACATATCCAATTTGGACTTTTTTTCAATAAAAAATTCATTAATAAATTTCCTACAAACTCAGGATGAATTTAGAGGATATTCGTTTGAAGGTTCTGCGATGAATATTCTTATTGATCTTCTATCATACAATACCTATTACAATGGTTTTTATAATAATTTTGTGTTAAATGAAACATTTTTAGATAGTGCAATAAAAAGAAGTTCAGTTGTATCTCTTGCTAAACAATTAGGTTACACACCACAGTCATCAAAACCAGCAAAAGCAAAAGTTATAATAAAACAAGATGCTGAAAATTACTCAGAAACCAATAATGTAATTTTGCGTAATACAAGAATAACAAGTCAAGATGCAAATGGAAATACAATATATTTTGTAACTGATGCAAATTATACTTTAGAACCATATGAATTAAATGATGATGATACAATTAAAACATATGCAGCAAAAGATGTAACAGTCGTTCAAGGATTGTATAATACATTTTCATCTATAATATCGGATCCTCTACAAAAGATAATTATACCTTTTAACAATATTGATATTTCTACTATAAGAGCATTTGTTCTTGATAGTGTAACGGATACTTCTGGTATTACTATAGAATGGAAAAGAGCAGAAAACATAACAGATACAAGAGAAGATTCTAAAGTATTCTTTGTTTCTGAAAGTTCAAGTGGTTATTATGATGTTCAATTTGGTGATGATGTATTCGGTAAAAAATTAAAATTAGGAAATGTAGTTCTTTTTGAATTTTTACTTACATCTGGTTCTATTGGAAATGATATAGGCAAAACAGATACATCATTATTTTCATCATTTACTCTCAGTGGTTATGAAATAGAAACAATACAATATTCTTCTGGTGGTTCTGATAGAGAAATAATAAGTAGCATAAAAAGAAATGCTTTAAGAAATTATTCAACACAAGAAAGAGCAGTAACTGTTTCCGATTATGAAGCAATGATATTAAAACTGTTTGGTTCAGTTGAATCTGTAAGGTGTTGGGGTGGTGAAGAAAATAATCCACCAGAGTACGGAAAGGTATTTGCTACTATAAAACCAAAGAATGGTGCATTCTTAACATCATCTGAAAAAAATAATATCATCAATACTCTTATAAGTTCAAAGGGGGTTGTTGGTGTTAATATTGAAATAGAAGATCCTGATATTTTATATTTAAATTTTATTACAACACTGAAATACGATCCAACTTTAACAAATGACACAGAAATAAAAATAAAGGAAACAGTAAAACCACAAATATTAGAGTATGCATATACAAACTATAAGGGATTCGATGATGATTTCTTTGCTTCAGATTTTATTCAAAATGTATTACCAATGCATTCATCCATAGTTTCGGTTTATGTAACACCAGTAATGGAAAAAAGAATTTACCCAAGATTAAATGTTTTTGAAAATTATAATATGGCTTTCGAGAATGAATTATCATCCGAATATATTGTTTCTAGTACAGGATTTTATGCAAATGTTTCGCAACAAGGAAGTACAGTGAATAAATTGTGTTTTATGGAAGAAACATCTAATAATTCATTAGGCATGTTTTATCTTGATACAAATAAAAATAAAGTTTTTATAGGTAATGTTGGACAAATTAATAAAATAAATGGTACAGTTTCATTTAATATAACAGCAACTGGTTTTGAAAATGATACAGGTTATGTTGCTATACTAGCAACACCTAAAGATGTAGATGTACTTACGCAAAAATATACTACACTTTCTGTTGATACTACCTCAGATAGAACAGTATCAATAGATCTAAAGAAAGTTTATAGAAATAGTAATCAAAATGTATCTTCTTCTAATAGGTAATTAAATGTCATTAATAGAAATACTTTATCCTAATGAAAAAGCAATAGTATATGGTAATACTCTTACTTTTAGATATAATATTAAAAATAATTTAAAATCAAATTATCTTACTAATGTTGTAGTTAAACTGGATAATTCTGATGAAGTTAGGATTCCTTGGAAAGATAAAAGATATCTTTTTGAATCATTTACTTCTGGTGATCACATATTAACTGGATATCTTGAAGATAATAAAGGAAACAAAATAAATAATAGTGATTTTAAAATTTCATTTATAGGTGTATCTGAAAAATATGAAGTCAATAATCCAGTGTGGTCTGTAATAACCAATAAACTTCCTACATTTATTCGTGATGATTATAAAACATTTACATCATTTATTGAAGCATATTTTGAATGGTTGCATAAATCTAATAATCCAATTTATTCTATTTACTCTTCTGGTGATTTTTCTGATGTTGATACTTCTCCTGAAATATTCTTGGAATTGTTTAGAACAAACTATCTAAATGATTTTCCAGTAAATATATTAAATTTAAAAAATACATTAAATATAAAAAATGTAATTAAGAATATAAAGCAATACTATTCTGCAAAGGGCAGTGAAAAGGCTTATAAATTTTTATTCAGATTACTCTATAAAACATATGTAGAGATAGAATACCCAAGAGATTACATTTTAAAAGCATCTGGTAATATTTGGGTAGAAAATAAATTCTTGAAGGTGAGAGGATTTGATGCTCTTTCTCCCGATAAAATAAAAAATAGTATAATATATCAATACAGTAAAACAGAAGAAGATAAAATAGTAGCATCTGCAAGAATTTTAGATGTTATAATTAAAAAAATAGAAAATGAATCAATATACGAACTTAAGATAGAAAATATAATAGGAAAATTTGGTGTAAATACTGGTCAGGAAAATTTTGATCTATATAACAATTTAGCAGTAGTTGGTGAGGAAGTATTCATAGATGTTATTGATGATGGTAAAATTTCTAGACAAAAAGTTTATTTGATAGAAAATATAACAGGCATAACAATTACAACTCCTGGTCTTGTTCCTGGTGATATTATATCAGTAGAGCCAATAGCAACAACAATGAGTAATTTGGCAACAGGTAATTCATTTTATGGATTAGTATCCTCTGTTGGTACAACTGGTATACCAAGCGAAATAAGAATAGTAAATACTGGTTACGACTATAGAGGCGATGAATCTAATTTTACAATTTATCTAAAAAGAGGAACCACATTAACAGAATTGGATGGTTCTATATCATTTTCTAAAGTGTTCTTTGAACCAGGATATTACGAAACGACAGTATCATCTCCAAGTTCAAGTGGTATTTTACAAGATAATAGAAAATATCAAGAATTATCTTATGTTCTAAAAGCAGGAATTCAGGAATCAGAATTCATAGATGTAATAAAAAGATTAATTCATCCTGCCGGATTTGCTGTATTTACAGAACCATATATTCAAAAATATGAAGATTCTCAAATTATTAAAAAAGAAGCAAGAGCAAATCTTTATTATAAACCAATCATAGGTAACCATATAGCACATCAATTTAATAGTTCTATAAATGTAAGAAGAACCGGATATAAAATTTCGGACTTATTTCCACATGGATATGATCCATCAGTCTCAAAACCAGACCAAACATATCCTACTTCATTTTTTGTTCATGAACCAACATCAAATGGTGCAATAAATACAGGTGTTGAGTATATAAAATTTGCATATTCTCCTCCTCTTTCAGATTTTGATAAGAGAAACGAATATTGGGTAGTCTATCCAAATTTTAGTGCTTTAACAGGACAACAAAGACCACTTAAAGATTTAAAAATAAAAGAAATTCTAGAAATATTAGCATCCAGAGTCAATCTTGACTAAATAATCTAAAATGATAAAAAATACATTTAAAAATTTAATAATTAAACAATTCAGAGATTCTTTTGGTAGTAGATCTGATAAGGAGAATTTTATTCTTATTGGTAGAGTATTGCCCTGGGAAAATGAAAATTCTCCACCGGACTATAAAGATACTATTGATGATGAAAAAAAATTAAGAAATTCTGCTTTAGTAATAAAAAAATTATTTCCAGATAGTGTTTCATTCTGTGTAAAAAGAATAAATTGGGAATATGGTAAAGTATATTCAAAATTTGATGATAGTATAGAACTATATTCGGATGAAAATCCAGTAGAGTTTTATGTAATGAATTCTGAAAAAAATGTATATAAATGCTTAGATAATAATAATGGTGCAGTATCCACAGTATCCCCATCTGGAACAGAATCTGAAATTATAATATTATCAGATGGTTATCAATGGAAATACCTTTATAGTATTTCAGAACAATTGAGTAAGTTCATAACAGATGAGTATATTCCAATAGAATTTTTAGATAAGCTAATCTATGATCCAAATGATCCTAGAATAAATCAATTATCTGCAGAATTGGATGCAAAAGCAAATGGAAGGGGTAAAATAACTTCTGTAGAGATAACACAGACAGGTGGAAGTTTCCCATTTGCAGTTGATTATGATCAAAATATATTAACATATGTACCAGAAGATGACCATTTTGTTCAAGCATATGTAAAACATTCAGAATATGAATCAATTTTTGTAAATATTGAAACAGGTGATATAAATCGTCAAGATAATTTTTATAAAAATAATTATGTGATATATTTTTGCAAAGGTCCAGGCGCAGGACAGGTAAGAAATATTTCTTCTTTTAATGGTAGCACAGGTGAAATTGTACTAGAAACTGAATTAAGTATAGATGTTACCACAGAAACAATGTATAAATTATTACCAAAAATATCTGTTCTTGGTGATGGATTTGGTGCTTCACTCATACCAAAATTAAATTTAAACGATAATACTATAGAAAATGTTATTGTTTTGTCGGGTGGAGTTGGTTATTCCAGAGTAGAATTGACTGTTTCCACTACAAGAGTTGGTAATGAAAATAAAACAATATTAAGACCAATTTTTACTCCATATTATGGTCATAGTTCAAATGCATTCAAAGAACTAGGGTGTAGAAATTTAATGGTTCATACTAAATTTGGTTATAATGACAAAAATATGAATTTTTATAATGAATTTAGACAAATTGCTTTAATACAAAATCCAAAAATTTTAGTAAAAGAGGCACAGGGAGAAAAAATAATACTGGATATAGAAGCAACTAGTGCTATTCAAGAATTAAATATAACAATTTGTACAAAATGTGATCAGGCAGTTTCACTCCCAACATCAATATTTAATTCACAAAATATATCAAAATTAATAGGAACTACTTTAGTTCAGGGTATTATAGGAAGTGGTTCATATGGAGTTGGTATAATAAAATCCTGGGATGCAACTAATAAAGTATTGACAGTTTTAACAACTGTTGGAAAATTTGTAATATCTGGTGGTTCAAGTCCACTTAAACAAATTTATATTAAAGACTATCCAAATAAACCAAATTTATCACTTACAAATGCAATAGCAATAACATCTGTAAAGGAAAAAAATTATTATACATCTGGAACATTTGTTCCTGGTTCTAAGATTATATCGGATGAAACATATACAACAGGAACAGTGGATAGTTGGACAGTTGACAGCGATAGAATATCAGGCCAATTAGTATTAAAAGATGTTAAGGGAGACTTTAAACCATCGTATTATGATTTATCTGGTAAATTTAATAAAGGTGAGAATATAGTTCAATTTTATATGAATATTGATGATTCACATATATTAATTTCAAATGGAATTCAAACTACAGGAACTATAAAAAGTATTCTTCCACAGATAAACAATAGACAAGATGAAATTTATTCTTGTATGACAAAAATAGAAATAACCAGAATGGCTGGAGTATCTACACAGTTTTCCCCAGATACATTTATTAGAGATGCGTATATACAGCAAATCTCTACTACAGGAGAAGTTATTGCCAGAGGAGTTATTATTGATTGGACTATAAATAATAGCGATACTACTAAGACTTCTGGTGTTCTATTAGTTGATACTGTTTATGGTGCGTTTTTCCCATCAACAAATAGAAACATATACCAATATGAAGATGGTGAATATATGAATGTTGAAGATACTATAATATGCACAGTAACTGATTCTGAGGTAAATATTGACACTGGTGATATAATTTATGCACACAATATAGTAAAACTTAATCACGGTAATGATAGTTTAGAAGAAATAAAACTAGTAATAGGATTTTAAGGACATTAAATGACATACAACCACAATGACATTTTATCGGGAACGCCATATTTTGATGACTTTGATGATACTAAAAAGTTTTTAAGAATCCTATTTAAACCCGGATATGCCGTTCAAGCAAGAGAACTAACTCAATTACAAACTTTACTTCAATCTCAAATATCAAAATTTGGTGATCATGTTTTTACAGATGGTAGTATAGTATTTGGTGGATCTGTATCTCTAAATAGAGTAAATTATTTAAGAGTAACGGGTAACTATCAAGAATCTAGATTAAGAAGTGTTGTTGGTAAAACTCTTATTAATGCAGATAGAAGTGTAGTTGCTAGATGTGTGGAAGTATTATCATCAACAACTAGCGATCCATATCCTGTTTTATTTTTACAATATTTGTCAGCAAAACAATTTTCCACTACAGATACAATAAGTGTTGATAATTATGGACTATTATCTGTACTATGGGAGTCTACAATAGTAGTATCTCCAATATCACCATCTGCATCAAATACGGCAATACTTGCTTCTGTTGATTCTGGTATATTCTATGTCGATGGATTCTTTGTAACAAATACTCGTCAAAGTATACCACTATACACTGGTAGTTCACCCAGACAATTTACATCAACTGATGCATCTATTGGATTTAATATCCTAAGAAATGTAGTAACATCTACTGGTGATTTTACGCTTAAGGATCCTGCAAGTGGTTCATATAATTATAATGCTCCTGGTGCAGATCGTTATGTAATAAATTTAACATTAACATCATATGCAAAAACACCAGCAGATCCAAATTATATCGAACTTGCTAGAGTTGTTGATTCTAAATTAACATATTCAAAAAGTTCTCCTTCTTATTCTGAAATTTTAGATTTATTTGCCAGAAGAACTTATGATGAATCTGGTAATTATACTGTAAAGCCATTCGGAATAGAACTAAAGGAATATCTAAAACGAGATAAAATTTCTTTAGTTGTAACATTAAATAGTAACGGAACTCCAACCAATTTTGCATATCCCGCATCCACAACAGCAATAGGTGAAATTACAAATACTACAAAATTTCCAGCACAAGTTGGTGATATATTAATAAGAAATAATACAGCACTAACTGAATATGTTATAACTAGTTCTAAATTATTATCGGGAACTTTAAATAGTTTACAATTACAAATAGTCCCAAGAGATTCATTTATAACTTCTACAACATATACAGATTTACCAACAACAGGTACAACATTTATTCTTAAGAGATCTGGAACATCAACGACCGAATCTGGTATAACTTATGCTGTTAATAATAACTATAAGGTAAAAATTATATCTGATGTTACAGGTTCAGTTTCAATTGCAGATGCTGATGGTGGAACTGCAGATTCTAATATGTTTACTGCAACTATAACACCGGGTAAAGCATATATTTATGGTTATGAATTCGAAACAACCACACCTGTTAATGTGTTTGCAGATAAACCAAGAATGTCTCTAACAGTAGAAAATGAAACTATAGATTCTAGTCTTGGTAACTATTTAATAGTAACATCGAGTGCAGGTAAATTTAGTGACAATGGATATGATGTAACATTTGATCTCAATGATTTCCCAGATGTAAATCTACAAAAACAAATTGCAAGTTTCCTAGTTCCAGTCCCATCAACCGAATACTCTGAATTTAATGTAAAATATTGGACACCATCTTCAAGAAAAAGTACAAATCAGTTTGTAAGTAGTGAGGGTGGAAAACAGTATAATGCATATAACTGGAATCAAGATTCTGCTTATGCTGAAGCAGATGACTATTATCCACATATAATTTTCTTGCAACAAGAATCTGGATTAACAAATAAAGTATTAAGAAAAGAAATATTAGAATTAGAATTAACAAATGATGCAAACGATCCTGTGTATGGATTCATAGAAAAAAGAGATATTAATTTTACAGATGATTTATATTGGTCATTGTTACCGAATTCGACAACAGAAAATACACCACAATATTTGGGTCAAGAACCAATAAATATTCTTGATTCTTCATATGAAACAGAAACATCAATTTCAAGATTAGTATTTAATCAATCATGGGATGGAGATTTCATTACTGCATATGATGTTGGATTTGAAGGTTATGATATTACTAAAAAATATTCAAGAGAATATAATGATGATGCGAAATCATTTGTATATCAGGTAGATTATATCAATCTTGGAAATGTAACAACAGATAGTGAAGGTAATGTAACAGAAAATAATTTAAGACAGAGTATAAGAGTAAAGAAAGCATATACAAGAAGATGGGTTCCTGGTAGTTCAAATGATTCTTTATCTCTTGCTGATAACACTCTATACATCAAAATTCCAAATAGCAATGTAGTATTTGGTCCTTCACTCAATGAAACCAGAGGATTTAGTTTACCAAATAGTATAAACAATACAGTGGAGTATGGTGTCATATTCAATCCAACTCTTGGTTACGAAGCAAGTTATGGTTCTAGTATTCAAGCAGTATCTTCTGAACCTAATGTAGTAAAAATAACACTACAAGGTCCTATCGATACAAATACAACATGTAATCAAACATTAACATCAATTGAAAATGGTACTACTAGAAGAAACTTTGGTTCATTTAAAGAAGGTGAAGAAGTAATTCAAGTTTATTATAAGAATCAAGTTGGTTATACTGCAACCGGTATAGTAAAGAAAGTTATTACAAATGGAAATTCTTATGAAGTATTTGTGAAGGTAACTGGTAATGAGGCACCATCAGATTTCATACCGCAATCATTTGAAGGAATAGTAGGTACTGGTGAAGAATATGTTTATGAAGGTGTTAGTGCACTTTTACAAGGAACAGATATACAAAATGGTGGTCCAATATGTGCATGTTATACAATACTTGGTGTTTCGTCATTTGCAGAAGGAAATCCAACATGTGGTATATTTACTGATATAACCTTTAATGATGGGTACAGACAAGGACAGGATTTTGAAGTTGGTGAACAAGTATACCAATTTGATATTGATTATATTCCATTAGATAATGCACAACCACCATTAAATTATGATGCACAAAAAGTTTTAGCACTAGGTACAGTTATGAGTTGGAATACTCAAACATGTACACTATCAATACTTGTAACAAAAAATGAATTTAAGAGAAAATCTGGTTGGATATTTGGTAGAAATAGTAGAGTAAGATATGGTGGCAGAGGTTGGAATTTAAATCAACATAATATATCAACTCAAACATACGGTTCGGAACAGGTAAAGGAAATTGAAAGAGCAACTGGTATTTTTGTTGATCTTGATGCAACCAAAGATATTAACTTTATTGATGAATTTAATACAACTGAAGATCAGTCAATTAAGAGAATAGCATATCAAGTTAAAACATATGAAACTCAAAATACAGAAAGTTTAAGTTCTGGAAATTGGCAAGCAGATCAAGAATATTCTGTTACAAATGCAGATGGAACTAGTGGCACATTTACTGCTACTGGTAATATTATTAGTTATACAAAACCATCTCCTACCACTGGTCCTGGATATTTATTAATGGAACCAGTAGAGGGCTTAAATAATAAATTTGCAATTAGAAACGGAATTGCTAATCTTTTAGTGGTTCCGGGAGCAGGTATTGATCCAGATTCTGGACAAGCTTTAGATGTTTCTATTTCACTATTAACAGCTCAGAAAATTGTACCTTCAAATTCGTTTTATTCAGAACCACAAACAGAATCAATAATACAATCATTTACTGGTACATCATCTGCTCTAAATTATACAACAGTAGCAACCGCAAAAGCAAAACAATTAAAGTATATTGATGACACTACATATCATTTATATCTAACAGAAATAAAACCAAATGTAATTTCTCCTGGTGGTGTATATTATTCTCTTGATAATTTAGCAAGAGTAACAAGAACAAAAATTTTATCAGGTGGATCAAGAACAGAACAAGAACTTTTCCTAATAGGAGATTCCAGAACTAGTCCAACTGTATCTTCTCAAACAATTCAAGAACCAAAAAATAATTCATTATTATATGAATATCCTATTGGAGATAAGATAACATCTATCACCAATTTAACATATGAAATACAAGTAGATCTAAAGGCAACAGGCAGTTCAAATGGACTTATCAGTGGCGTATCATTTGATACATCAATGACAGGAAATGTTAAATTTAAAGGCGAAAAACAAGTAGGTTCCTATTATACGGTAGATTCTTCTATACTTCGTGAATATATCTTAATTGGACCAAATTCTACTATATACAATTTAACAAATACTGCAACTTATGTTACACGAATAGTAAATGGTGGTAAAACAATTCGTATTGAAATGACTGGTTCTCAATTTAATACTGGAACATTTACACTAATATGTCCTATGTTAGTTGAAGGTCAGCCAAGTAATAATATTAGAACAAAGACAAAAACTAGAAAATTTGAAATTGCAGTATTTAATGATATAACTGGATTGATGACTCTTTCAAAATCTGATGTTATTAGTATAGAATCTTGTATAAATTTAACAACATCTTCACCAACTGAAATTCCATTGAGTGTATTACAATTGAATGGAAATCAAATGAACAATGTTTATGAGTTATCTACAATTAGTGCAACAGAAAAATGGAGAGATGCACTAATCAAGAAAGGTACTGTAACAACATATGAACCAAATGGAATAAAATGTTTAGTATCATATACATATTACAATCATCAAGGAACAGGACCAATCATTGCAAGTTCTTATATAAATCAAACTGACGGATATGATAGTATTCCAGATTTTATAGATCCTCTTACAAATAAAAAGATATCTCTAGATTCGGTTGTAGATTTTAGACCATTCCAAACCAAAGATAGTACTGGTAAAATAGTAACATCTGGTATATTTGGTATACCTTCTAGTGGATCTGCAATATACAGTAGTTACAGTTACTTCCTACCATCAAAATATACTGTGGTACTTAGTAGAGATAAGAATTTTTATATAGTATCTGGTAATTCTTCATTAACTCCAGAGGAACCAGAATTACCTGTAAATTCTATGTCATTGTTTACTTTTGAAATGCCAGCATATACAGTAAATGCTAATACTGTAAAAACATCTAGCATCAATCATCAAAGATATACAATGGATGATATAAGAAAAATAGAAGAAAGAGTTGATAATTTAGAATATACAACAAGACTCTCTCTATTAGAACAAGAAGCAAAATCAATTAAGATATTGAATGGTACAGAAGAAAAACCAAAAACCTCAATTCTAGTTGACTCATTTGTAACACATGAAGTTGGTGATACACTAAATTCCGATTATAATATTTGTATAGATTCTGATAAAAACTTGTTACGCCCACCATTCGAATCTAAATTTATAGATTTAGTAAATAGTGGTTCATCAAATATAACATTCAGTAAAAATAGTACAATAAATGGTCAAAACTATCCACCAAATGTTGCATATTTAAATTATACATTATTACCAATAATTGACCAAAGAGTTTCAAATGGTTCATTTGATATCAATCCATTCTCAAGTTCTGTTTGGGTTGGTAGTATAACTTCTTCACCAAATAGTATAACAACATTTGATTTATCAACAACTCCTTATATTGTAAGTAATGTAAATGGTAATAATGATACTTTTGAAAATATGAAAGCATCACCATTAAATTATAATTTGGGAGGATTTGGTACTAAATGGAATTTTTGGCAAACTAATTGGCAAGGTTATCATTCACTAACACAAGATATCAAATCTTATTATGGAAGACTTACAGATTATATTAAGTCACAAGTACCAAAGATTCCTAAGAGAATGTTTGGATCAAAAACACTCAATACAGATTTGGTAACTTATATTCCAAGCAAATCAGTTTCATTTAGAATACAAGGAATGAAACCAGATACTATAGTTTATCCTGTATTTGATGGTATAAGAGTTGATTCATTCATCACAAACTCTCTTGGAACAACTATGTCTGCTTTAAAGACTGATTCTGTAACAGGTTCTTTAGAGATTGTATTTAATATTCCAGAAAAAACTTTTAAATCTGGTCAAAAATATTTTATAATATCAGATGATCCAAATGGTGATAAATCATTATCAACGACATATGCTGAGATAAAATTAATAAATTCTGCAATAACTCCAGAATCTTCAGATTATCTAAATCTTTTTGGCAATAATACCATAGAGACAAAATCTGATGATATGATTGATTATAGGTCAGTAATAGCACAAACATTCTTTGTTGACGAAAGACAATACCCAAGAGGTATATTTGTAAAGAGAATAGATATATTCTTCAAGACAAAAGACACACAATATCCAGTAACTCTTGAAATTAGACCAATGAAGAATGGTTATCCGGTTGTTGGTCCTGGCTCTTTCTCATATCCAAATGCATCATTGACAAAATTACCAAATCAAATAAATGTTTCTACTTCTATAGGAACATCTTCAATGGGAACTGCATTTGAATTTGATGCCCCAGTACATATATTACCAGGAGAACATGCACTCGTATTGAGTACAAATAGTAATCTATATTCAGTGCATTCTGCAGATTATGGTTCTAATAGTACAGTATCTGGTGCTAGAATTTCACCAGTACCATATGTTGGTAGACTAATGACAACCAATAATAGTAAGACATGGACTGTATATGATAATACGGATATTGCATTTATGGTAAATAGATGTAATTTCGTTACATCTGGATCAGTATCGTTCAAAGATCCCACTATAAGTGGTGCATTACCATATCTTTACTCATATGGAAATGTAAATATAGCATATTCCGATTTAAATTCTAATCAATTAGATTGTAGTATAAGAACTATTAGTCAAAATGAATTAGACTCTTCAATATTTGATGCTGAAACTTTATCAATAAATCCAAATTCAAATATAGAATTTGATAAACTTAAGCATTTTAGATATAACGGCAGTTCATTCAATTTGGATATAGGATTAACAAGTGATGGTGTAATTTCACCAATTCTTGATCTGGATAGTCTTAAGTTTATAGCAATTAAGAATCTAATCAGAGCATATGGTTCTGGATTTGCTGACTTATCAACAAATAGATATAAAAATGAATTAAGACCAACATCTTATGTACATGAAGAATATGCAAATGCTCGTTATATTACAAAAATTGTAGAATTGGATCCAGAAATGGAAACAAAAGATTGCCATGTATTCTTTAAACTTAATAAACCAATGGGCACGGATGTAAAGGTGTATATTAAGAGACAATATATTAATACTGATATAAATATCAATGATATTGAATATGAAGAATTGAATAATATTGGCACTGTAGTAACTTTTACAAAATCAAATGAATATGTCGATGTTCACTATAATATACCAGATGGAAAGAAAGATAATATAATCTCTAGATATAATATTAAGATAGTAATGTTTGGTAATATTGATTATACAAATAGTGTACCTACTATAAAGGATTTGAAAGTAATAACAACACCATGAGACATATTAAAATAGAAGGTAATAAATATTTATTAAAAGATTCTTATACCAAAGCAATTCTCAATACTAATAAAGATGAAATTGTGCAGTATAACAATAAAATAAATAATGAAAAGAAAATAAAAACACTAGAGCATGAACTAGAAAATTTAAAGAAGCAATTAAATATGTTAACAGGTCTTTTATTAAAAAAAGTAGAGAATAATAATGTCAACTAATGATAACACAGATCTAACACCAAATATCACCAAGTTGGAATTAAGTGATGATTTTTATACTTGGTTTTTGGCAACAAATAAACTTATAGACTATGTAAATCCAATTCAGTTATATGATGTTTCTCTTGGACCAGCATTTACTGAGTCAAGAGCAAGTGGTGTGTTGTCTATAGATTTAAATGTTGGTAAAGGATTAAAACTATTTCCAAGTATTGGATCTGGAAATTTAACATTAGACTTAGAAGAAATATATTCTTCTAGTGAAGAAATTCTAGATAGTGATTATATACTTTTTGAAAGACCTTCTACTGGAGATACAAATTATGTTTTTTCTGTAGCAGCAGAAAATATGTTACCCAGTACTTTAAATGGTGATCATTTTTTTTCGGGTACAATTAATTTAAATGAACTAAATGTAGTAGACAATGTTATTAGGTTGCAATATGGAGTAGCAACAACAGAAAATGACTCTGGATTAATACTCGATACCACAACCAGTTCAAAAGTAAAATTTACATATAATACCGCAAAATCTGCATGGTTCTCAAACAAAAATCTTGGTCTTAATAGTGCATATTCTTTTGTAAGTAATAGTACCAGTAAAGATGCTTATTTCCGTTATGCAACAAGTGGTTCCCAGTATGATGTAATATTAGAACTTGCAATGGGTTTATCAAGTACATCTGTTGATGATAAATCTTGGTTAATTGAAGCAAGAAATTATTTAAGAAAATTAGATTTTGTTTATAGAAATAGTTACACTACAGATTTAGATAGAACTATTTTCTCTGCTCAATTAGACGATGATTATGGTTATAATAGTACATTCATAATTACTGATAAAATACGAATTGGTAATGTTGCTGGATCCACTACTAATTTTAAAGCAGTAACAAATTACTCTTCCAATATTATTCCTATTAGTAATTCTTATGGAGTTCTTGATAAGGGATGGACAAATCGATATGTAACATCAAACTATACTTCAATTTCAGTTGGAGATATAGTAAGCATTTATGACCATACTAGCGGAAATGCAATGGTTGTAAAGGAAAATTTAAGTATAACATCAGGAGATGAAAATGATACTCATCCACTGGGAATTGTGGAAAAAATATCCGGTGGTGTTGCTTACATTGTTATGCTTGGTGAATTTAAATTAACTAGTACACCATCACCGACACTTGTAACTGGATTGACCTATTACTTAACTAATGGTTCACCAAATTATACAACTACAAAACCATCATCCGGAATGATTAAGCCATTATTTATCGCAACTGGTAATGATAGTGGTATTATATTCCCAATGAGTTCTGGTTTATTATCTTACGGTCGGATTTCTGTTGGAACTGCTGGAGAATCTGGATATATTGTAGGATCTGGTCAATCTGTTTATTCATCTTCTACAAATGGAGGTGTTACATTTAAAGCAGGTCAAGGTATTACACTTCAAACAGATAATACCACAAAAACTGTAACAATTAGAGCAATAACTCAAGGTAATGAACCTGGCTATTCAAAGATTCGAACAACATTTGATAATAAATTATTACAGGCAGTGACACCATTAGATACATTAAGTATAGGCGGTATTGGTAATATAATAGTCACTGGTGATAACACAACAAATGAAGATCATGTATACATTCGTGGTAAGTATTTTAGCACTGTTGGTATTACAAGTGATGATACAAATGAGGAAACTGATACATTTAGAGCATCATATGATGATACAATAACATTCTATGGTGGAACTGGTATTAAATTATCCAGATATTCTCCAGGATCTAATGCAATTAAAATTGTTGCTACCGGAGATATTGCTCAATCTGTTATAGGTGATTACAGTCTTTCTTTAAGAAAATTAGAGAAGCAAACAAAGAATTCTATTTTATATACTAAAGGCACATCAACATATGAACAAATAAGAGCATTACAGGCATCAGGGTCGAATGGTTCATTTTTAACAGCAGGAACAAATGCTGAACTTTCTTGGACTGCACCATTCCCAACAGTAACAACCCTTATTGCAAGTAAAACACTTAATACTGGTGGTGGAGAAACTGTTTATAATGGAAATAATAATAGATTCTGGGGTATTTCTACATATAATTCTTCAAGTACATATAAAGATACTGCATATTTTATTCAAAATACATTTGGTGGAATTCAGAATAGAGTACAAATAAGTCTTATTGAAGGTGATGGTATACGATTAAGTGTTATAAAGAATCCAACAGATCCTGCTTGGACGGGTGCTCCTTCTATCAAGATAACAAATACAGCAACTGGTACACAGTTTAATAATTTTTATATTGAGGATACTCGTGAATTATTGGTCGCAGATTCTACTGGTAGATTAAATCTTATAACACCAGTAAATTCTCCAATAAGATTAGATGGTGATACAACTGCTCAGAATTTATATTTTGATATAAGAAATAATAGCATAACAAATAGTCATTTGAAAGACATGGCAGATAATACTGTCAAAGTTGGTAGAGGAAATACAGATCCTTCATCACCAGAAGATTTATTAATTAAATCAAATTCTGTTCTTGGCAGATTAACAGGGGATCTACAATCATTATCAAGAAGTAATCTATTAACACTTCTTCAATTTAGTGGGAGTTCATTCTTTAATGAAGTAGTGGGCGATTCTGGTTATACAACATCATCAGATTCAGAAACACTAACAATCATAGGTGGTGCTGGTATAACTGTAGATGTTGATACAAATAATAATGTTGTTATTACAAATACATTACCAGAGTCTGGTATGGATATGGGTATTAATGTTATTGGTAATAGAACATATGATGGTAGTTCTTATTATTATAGTAATGTAAAAAGTGGTGTAACAAAATTATATTTTGATGATAATAACGATACTGCTAATTTCAGTAGTAGAGCAGATATAAAAGCAAATATTTACAGTATTTCTGGTGATTCCCTAAAAGGAGCAATACAATTATCAATAAATTGGTCACACATTGGGGTTATTGGTTCTGTCACTTCAAATACAATTGGAAGTGGTCCTGGTATATTATATGCTGGTGTAAACAGTGATAGTTTCCTATTTGAAACAAGATTTGCTCAAACAGGTTCGTCTTCGTCTGGTTATTTACCATATATTAACCAAACTGATGAAGATCCATTTGGTAAATTGTATTATCTAACATCCGATAGCGAAGTTTATACAGCACAGGATGGTGAACTATTGGATTATGCTCTTATCGGTTTCAATCCAACAGGTGCACTAGTAAAAACAACAAATTATTGTAGACTAGTTGGTACTGATGTTATTGGTTTAGCAGTATATCAAGAAAGTGTTAATAACTTTAATATTAAATTAGATCCTGATTATACAAATCTTCAGGCTAAAAACTTTGTTGCTACGAATGGTGGTTATGGTTCTGGTAGAAGTGCAATGTTCCTAGAACCAAGAATTGGTAAACAAATTGCATTTATGACTCTAAATTCTCCAACAGCATTTAGTAGTCTGATGTATATTGATTTTGGTAGTGATGCTATAATAGATCCTTTTGAAAAGGGACCACAACTTCCATTTGGATTTGAAATACTATCAGATACAAGAATAACTGTTAAAACATTTAGTTCTGATTGGTATTCATTAAGTCAAAGTAAGATTTGTATGCCAACTATTATGTTAGGTCTTGGACCAACATCAAGTCTTGCAACCTCATCTACTGGTTATCTAGTATCTAATGATAGTACTACTGGAGCAGTTGTATTAACAAATTATAACTTAAATACAAGTGGTTCCAAGTCAATTGCTAAAGATAGAAGTTCAAGATTATCATTAAGTGTATTGAATGTTGAC
>Ga0214921_10005270_pt1 | contig 18394 bp, 20 predicted proteins | sample LL1505_MetaG_FD_177992 | JGI IMG/M metagenome (GOLD analysis project Ga0214921, IMG submission 177992) | Freshwater microbial communities from Lake Lanier, Atlanta, Georgia, United States - LL-1505 | ecosystem: Environmental > Aquatic > Freshwater > Lake | place: USA: Georgia | collected... | reverse complement strand
ACCAAATCCTCTTGGTGCCAGACAGTATTTGGAATTAAGTGTTGTTTTAATAAATGTGTCGGCTGCGGCGTGTGGAACACTGTTTGTCCATATATCATTTGTTTCAAACTTAAAATTGGGATTTCTTCCAATGGATAGAAAGATTTTTTGCCTTAATGTATGTGTATATGTCCCTACAAAAGACCCTCTAAGCTTTCTTTTTTCCAGTCTTGGTGTATTTAATAATCTATTTGTAACATCTTCGTATATTAATGGCAGAGGAATATCTCCATAACATGCTCCAAACACAAGTGTATTTTTTGGTAGAACTAGTTCTACGCCCAAATCTGCTTGAACAACTGTAAAATAAGGTGTGCTTTCTGGAAATAAACTATAGGCTCTCTTTAGAAGAGCATTTAGACTCTCTTTCATGTTCGAGAAATTTGGATGATTTTGAATATTTGTCCAAAATGCTGGAATGTATATGCGTTCAGTATTTATTTTATGATTATTTTCTGGATTGGTTGAATAATCATAAAAATATTCCTCCATATATCGACCATTCTTAAAAGGAGGGTATGTTATTGATGTTTTAGGACGAAATTGTCTACCCAGGTCAAGAATTTTAAGAGGCATTTATAGTTAATATATTATATATTGTATTGTATATTTCTTTAGATAGTTGATTATAAATTATATTTATATTATATCATAAATATATTATATCATAAATATATTTTAGAAAATTCTGTTGTAAAGTATGACACTTTTTTAAGTAAATTAACTTGTGTACCAATTAATATAATACTTGATGTCATATCACCTTTATATTCATCTATACCATATGGAATAAAACCATGTGTTAGCAGTTTATTATAATCAAAATATTGTGGAAAAAATGATATAATTCCTGGTATTGATTTAATTACTTTTTGAATATAGAATGTTACAATAATTAATATAATGCTTTGTAGCATTATCCATAAAAATAATTCCAATAATGATTCATTAGTAGTAAATGATGGAAATATAAAGTTTATACCAATACCTGCTATAAAAAATGCTATTATATATGCCACTCCGTATTGTACAGAACCAAGTATATTTATAAGTCTTACTTTATCAAAACGTAATAAGTCTTTCATTCCTGCCATAAAATGAACTTGTGGATCTACTGATTTATCTCCAGGTACATAGGACATCTTACTATTTATTCAGAGTTTATATTTTAGACCTCTGAAGATTAAAAATGGGCAATTTGCCCATTTTTAATGCTGTCAGATGTAGCCGCCAATGCCCATTTTCAATGTGCGTTGGTCTATATAAATAGTATCAAGTGATATTAGGGTAATGGAGTCTGAAATTGAACAAACCAGAATTAACTCTGATATTTTTAATAAGGATAAATTTATAAAGCAAATCAATATAATAAAACAAGCTTCCGAGCTTGCACAATCTAAGATTGATTATGCTTCTGCGCACGAGGACAATATTATTCGCGCCATCGATGTAGTTGAAGAATTTCTTAGAAAGAAGCACCGATTATGTTATGGAGGACAGGCTATAAACGCACATTTACCTGCTAAATATAAATTTTATGACCCCGAGTTCTCAATTCCAGACTATGATTTCTTTACACCAAATCATGACTCTGATATTAAAACTTTAGTAAAGGACCTTAAAAAAGCTGGCTTCACAGAAATCTCTGTAAGAGAGGGAATGCATGATGGAACTATAAAGGTCTATGTGGACTATATTCCCATTGCGGATATGACTCTCATTGACTCCAAACTTTATCGCATTCTCTCCAAACGAGAGTATAAAACGGATGGTATTTCCTACTTAGATGCCAACACTCTGCGTATGTTAATGTACTTAGAATTAAGTAGGCCGCGGGGAGAAGTTAGCCGATGGCCAAAAGTATATGAACGTTTATTATTATTTAATGAATTTGTTCCTGTTAAAAAATGTAAAATTGGTCGCGATCCATTTCACAGTGGATTTACTCTAACTCCAGAGGAAGTTAATTATACTCTTACTTTTATTATTGAAAATAAACGAATTTTTGCTGGAGCCGACCTTTTAGATTTTTATAAAACAGCTTTACATACTAGAAAAGAAGATACAGAATGGATTCTATCAAGTAAAAAACCCATTATATTCTTTTCTTCTGATGTCGATTCTGATTCTAAAATATTACGTGAAGAATTTAATTTTTTAATTAATCAAAGTAAAAAATCAACTAGTAGTGGTAAATCTAATAAAATGCATGTTACAATTAAAACGTATTCTTCACGGGGTGTAGATTTAATCCCTTCTATGAAGGTTATTACGCGTGGAAAAAAATCACTTGTATTTATTATTGACCAAACCGCATGTAGCTCTTATTTTAATATTCCAATAGATGATACTGATAATAAAATAATGAGAATAGCCTCTATGGATACTCTTATTACTCTTTATTTTGGACTTGGTCTATTTGACTCTAAATTCTATAATATGGGTTCAATGGAATGTCTTGCCAATAATCTTGTTAAGCTTAGCATAGATTCGCGAAAAGATGGACATAATAATTTTATTTTCCCATTTATTTCAATTAAATGCTCTGGTCATCAAACTTCTTTATCATCCCTTATTCGCGCGAAAGTTAAAAGAATTACACAGAAAAAACAAGAATTTAAAAATATTTTAAATAATACACAGAAATATACAAATCATTCACGTAATACTATTAAAAATAGAAACAGAGATAAAAACACATTATAATGCCGCATTTATTTGGTCCAATGTTTTCTTAATAGAAAACCATTGTCCATAATTTTGCTGTATCTCATTATATTTATCTGGATTATTCTTCTTCATATCAATTAACTTATTAGCTCCTGGTGGCTTTTCATATGTATTTACTGTATTTCCACCAGGAACATTAATTTTATTTATTAATTCTCCACTTTGTGCCTGGTCTTGAACTTCTTGTGCTTTTTGAACTAATGCTGTATTCTGATTAAATGCTTGCGATAATTCTGGCATTATTAAGAATGGTTTTATTACTTCAATAAGTTGCGTTTCTTGCTGCTCTAATTGTTGCTGTTGCTGTTGTGAATTTTGTTCTGATATATTTAATGCTAATTGTTTAACTAACTCTGGATTATTAGAAAGACATGATGATATATTCTGACATACATCAGTGCTAAAATCTGTGCTAAAATCGGTGCTAAAATTATCAAATGCCTCTACTGCCTTTCCCTGTAAAGCACTCCCTAAATTTGCTTGAGACTTCTCTAATTGAGCATTCATCCAATTTAATGCGTTTATAAATGGTTGCGTACTTTGTGGTATTTCTTTTATTATATTTGGCAATGAGCTACTATCAATAGTTGAAGGCAGCGCTTTACAAATAGGTGGAAGAGGTTGTGAAAGCTGTTGAGATAGTTTAGTAATATATACATTCATATCAGATTCTGATATAGTAGATGTTGCATTAGAACTAGAATAAACTTGTGAGGGGTCAGTTAATGGTTGCTGTGGAAGTTCTGATGCTACTGAACTCTGAATTGCTTTTTGCCAATTAGCACAAAATGGATTATAAAATAATATAAACTTACTATAATCTTGTGTTATTTCTGGATTTAATTCTTGAGACTGAAATCCCTCTTTAACTATAAAAAGACGAAATAATAGTATAATTAATACGACTATTAATATGAGCAATAGTATAGTCATCCTGTTATTATTAAATAATTATATTTAGTCCAATATACTTTGTATTGGACTAAAACCCGGGTTATAATCTAATATATATCTAAAAATGAGCAGTCCTTGTTATGTTCGTCCAAAATGTCCATTATATACCAATAAGATTAATATTTACGAAAGTAACTGTTTTATTTCATTACCAGACTGGAGAAATTGTCCTGCGACATCTTATATATATTTAGCTCCAAATATTGTAAATCCACCTATAGGGTCTTGTACAACTTCATATACAAGTCCTGCTCCAGTTACAATTAATTATCCTAGTATTCGCAATAAAAGCACTGCTTGTGGACCATGCGGAAGATAATTCATCTGTCTAATATTCTAATATAATCTAAAATCTTTCTTTGTATTAGAATGGAATCGCCGCAGAAACCAGTTCAGACAACTAAAATTACTAGTGAGCAAACAGTTTCTACAAAGTTTGATACTGTTAAATTTACTTTCTATTTTACATATATTTTGCTTATTACAACCGGTACAATTACACTTGTTGAAGCACTTGCCACCACAAATCCTATAGTTAGACATGTAATGAATTTAGAAACATGTATATCAATTATAGCAGGATACTTCTATTCACAATTTATTACCAAAGTTACGACTGGTAGTGGTGTAATTGATTATAAGAGTATTAATGAAATGCGGTATAATGACTGGGTTATTACAACACCACTTATGATATTGGCCCTTATGATAGCTTTATCATATAATAATAAAGAGTCCGTTCATATAGGTACTTATATAAGTGCCGTTTTATTAAATTTCGGTATGTTATATACTGGATATTTGGGAGAGAAAAATACTATTTCAAAACAGAGCGGGTGTATATTTGGATTTATCTTTTTTGTCGCTCTTTTCGCATTAATATACTTTAGCTTTGTAAAGGGCTCAAAAGCATTTAACTTTATGTTATTTGGAATTTATGTATTAATATGGGGATTATATGGATTTGTATATTTATTAGATGAAGAAAACAAAAATATAATGTATAATATTCTAGATGTAACTGCTAAGTGTTTTGTAGGATTAGGATTATGGACATATTTTACCAAAATTTTAGTTTATTAGACTATATAAAGTAGATATCTACAAAATATAAATAACCTAAAAGATGCGCAACAAGTTTTACTAAATGGCGCACAATCATAACAAAATTATTCTTAATCTTATGATTAAAAATGAATCCAAGATTATTGAGCGCTGTATTGGACGCGCATTAGAGCACGTTGATGCAGTATCAATTCTTGATACAGGCTCTACAGATAATACCGTTGAAATATGTAATACCTTTCTTACAGCCTCTGGAAAACCATTTAAAGTAAGTGTAGAACCATTTAAGAATTTTGGATTTAATCGCACAGTTTCTTTTAAGAAAACACAGGAGCTCTGTAAGGAGCTAGGTTGGGATGCCGATAAAACATATGCGATGACAGTTGATGCAGATATGATTATCAAACCGTCACCTGAATTTAAGAATTTTGAGCTAGTGGTCCCAGGATACACAGTTATTCAGCAAAATGGTACTTTAAAATATCATAATAATCGTTTTATGAAGTGCTCTTATGACTGGAAATGTGTTGGAGCTACTCATGAATATTGGAGTGGTGATCCAACTGATAAGATTCCATACGAAATATTTTACATTGATGATATAAATGATGGTGGTTGTAAATCTGATAAGATTGAACGTGATATTCGTCTTCTTAAAGAGGACTTAAATGAGGATCCTAATAATGGTCGCGCATATTTTTACTTAGCACAAAGCTACAAGGATTGTGGTAAGTTTGAAGAAGCTATTAAAAACTATAAAAAACGAATTGAAGTTGGTGGATGGATTGAAGAAGTTTGGCATGCACACTATCAAATTGCTAAATGTTATGATTGTCTTAAACAACCTGAAGAAGTTGAGGCCTGGGCACTTCGAGCCTTTAAGATTCACCCACATCGTGCAGAACCGCTTTATTTCTTAGTACAATACTTTAAAAATAAATATGAACATTTTAAAGCATATCAATACTATCTTAAAGGTAAAGATATTCCTTTTCCAAAAAATGATTTACTTTTTATTGAGTATCCTGTTTATGAAGGATTATTTGATTATGAAAATACTATTATTTCCTGTTATATTTTTAATAAAACACGTCAGGATGCTTTGAATGATATTGTTTCATATATTAATACTAAAAATTTTAACATAGATAATGTGTGGGACAATATCCAATACTATATCGAATCACTTGTTAGTTCCACTTATAAGGGGGAATATAGTAAGCTATTTTTTCCCCAAGTTGATGAGTTTCAAGTATCATCTTGTTCTGTAATTCCTTACAAAAATAAGTTATTAATGAATACTCGGTATGTTAATTATTCTATTGATAGTCGAGGACAATATCATATGCGCTCAGCAGATGGTAATGTTAAAACTAGAAATGGTATGACCTATCTTAACTCTTCTTATTATCCATTGGAGGATGTTAGAATGATGAAGGAAGAGCCTGAAAAGACATATCCTAGTAATATTGAGGGTCTTGAGGATGTTCGCCTTTTTAGCTTTAAAGATAAACTGCACTTTACAGCTTCTTCTAAAAATATTACAAATGATGGTAAAATTGTTATGGCTATTGGTGATTATGATGCTGAAAATGCCAAAATGAGTAATATTAGTGTTATTCAGCCACCTAAACAATCAGATTGTGAAAAGAATTGGATTTATATTCCAGAATATTCACTTAGTAGTACAGAGGCGTCCAAAAATAAAATGAACTTTATTTATGGTTGGCATCCTCTTCAAATTGGGGCGATTAATACATCATTTGATTTTATCGATAGTAAAACTTCATCTGGAGAAATTAGCTTGCTTCAAAATCTCCAAATTCATACAACCTTTGAAACCCCTCGATTTTTCAGTCGTTTCCGTGGGTCCTCCACTATTTGCAAATATGATGGTCGTCTCTGGTGTGTTGCACACTTTGTAAAATATTCCACACCACGTGTCTATTTACACTCAGTTGTTACTTTTAATCGTGAGACTATGAAACCTGAAATGTATTCTTTGCCGTTTGTTTTTAGAAAACATGCTATTGAATACTGTCTTGGTTTTCATATTAAGGATGGAAAAATGTGTTTTATTTTCTCTCAAAATGATAATGAACCTGGATTTATTACTATGCCTATTACTAATCTGCGATTTTTACCAATTTCTTAGGGGTCTTAAGGCTTTTAGGGCTCATAAGCCATACTTTTTAATATATTAGGGCTCATAAGCCATACTTTTTAATATATTAGGGCTCTTGAGCCATACTTTCAGTCATTTCCGCATACAAATCTCTCATATAACTAGACTGTGTATTATTAACTTCTAACATGGCAGCCTCTACACGTAATAAAGCACTAACATAATTTGTATCTGATAACCAATTATTGGCAATATTTTCGCATATAACCGCCAGAATATTATACTTTTCTACTAATTTTGTATTAATCTCATAATTAATAGTAAATGAATTTAGGATATTCATTTTCTCTCTCATATTAATTGCCATATCTCTGTAACGATTTGACACATCATTTGTATATAAAGTATAGGACATTTTCACAAAATAAAAATATAAATAGATTATTTCAATTTTTATTTTGAAAATCGTCAGAATTACTTAGTTCTACTTCCGTTAAGGGTACAACATACATAGATGAATTGTAGTTATCTAGAGCAGTATTAACTTCACTCATAGCATCCTTTATACGTAGCAAGGCATGTAAATAATCTATGTCTGATAAATAATTTGCGGCAATATTCTCGCATTCTATAACAAGATTATTACATTTCTCTAATACATTTGGAATCGCCGCATATCTAAACATAGATTGTCTATCAGAGTTTCTTATATTATTCATTTTCTCTCTAAATACATTAGCCAACTGTCTATATTGGTCTGGAATATCATTAGTGTATAAAGGCGCAGACATATTATCGTAATTTTTAAAATGTAAATACAATATTTCAATTTTTATTTTATATATGAGCCTAAAATTCAATTATCTCTATTGTTAGAATGGGAAATGGTAAACAAATTAAGACAAAGTCTGATAGACTAAAGGAGGGTATATCTATTTTAAAACAACTAAGAGATGGTGGTGTAAAGGAGCATTCATTGGGATATCTTGATCTTAAGACTAAAATTAGTGAATGGGTTAATTCTGAAAACTCGTGGGAAGGTACAATTGATTTTAGTGAATATGGTCGTGTAGCGGATATTGAATTACCTAGATATGATAATCGTGCAGCAGGAATTAACTTTAAAGTTAGAAAACCTTTTTAGCTATACTATAATAAAACTAGTATAATTTAGTAATATATAATATATTATATATTATATTATATAATGTCACGTATAAATATTGAACCTGCCGATGTTATAGTTAAATTAGTTACTTCATTTACTATTAAAATTACTAATATAGAATTATTTAATGGTGCTTCTATTATTGTATTTTTATATGGTAATGAATCTGATCAACCTGTAGGGCGCAATGAGATTAATATATCCGGTCAAGACTATTTAGATTGGAACAATAATGATCAATACATTATTAATTTAGTTGCTAAAAAATTGGGATTTAAATTATTAAATTTGCCAACTGGTATAACTGGGCCAACTGGTATAACTGATATTATAGGACCAACTGGTACAACTGGTGTCACTGAACCAACTGGTACTATAGAATCATCTAGTATCATAGAACCATCATCTTAGAGTATAATATTATAGTAAAATCTCTTAATATAATAAATGAGCACACCTATTGAACCATCTCCTGAGATAACAACTAAAATAATTACTTCATTTGTAGTTAATGTAATACGATTAGAATTATTTACAAGTGTTACTGTAAATGCTATGTTATATGGGGCTGATAATAATTTTATAGAAGTTAAAACTCTTACTATATCCGGTCAGGACTATCTAGATTGGAATAATAATGATCAATACCTTATTAATAAAGTTGCTCAAATATTAGGATTTAAAATAATAAATCCAATACCTGCTCCACCAATACCTGAACCACCTGTAACTGAACCTGTTACTGAACCTGTTACTGAACCTGTTACTGAACCTGTAACTGAACCTGTAACTGAACCTGTTACTGAACCTGTTACTGAACCTGTAACTGAACCTGTAACTGAACCTGTAACTGACCCAACAGTTTAATAAAAATTAGTTTTATAATATATTTATTGTATATCAATATAATCTACAATATATTTATTATTTTATATAGCAATATCTAATAATATAGGAATATGGTCAGAACCATAATATTCAGTTAAACAATCCGCCCTATTAATCTTATCTTTTGCGGACTCACAAACCAAATAGTGATCAATGAGCCATCCCTTATTATTCTCGCGCGCATTGGCAAAGTTTGAAAAGTAACTATACTTTCTTTCAGTCGGATGTAAATAACGAAAGGCATTTACAAATCCAACTTCTAGCAGCTTTTTATATTCAGCTCGCTCCTCCTTAGATGCACCTGCTACTTTATCCCTATTCTTCTTATCATGAATATCAATATCCTCAGGCGCAACATTTAAATCACCTGTATATACAACAGGTACCGCATTTTCCTCTTTTAGTAGCCGCAAATAATTTCGCATAATTTCCTCCCATTTCACTCTATCCTCTAATCTAGCCAGCTCTGGTTGCGCATTAGGAACATATGCAACTACTACAACAACATTCCTAAATCTGGCAGTAATAATTCGCCCCTCGGTATTCCATTCATACATATTATAAGGACCAATTTGTTCCTCATTATACATATTAAAGTCATATGATACCCATTGGGGTTTAGTATTCGTAAGAAGTGCTACACCTGAATACCCCTTCTTATGCTTAGAGAAGTTTGTTAATATATACTTATAATCTGATTTTAAGTGAGCCAAGTCGCCATCACTTTGTGTTTTTACTTCTTGGAAACATAGAACATCTGGCCTCTGTTCTTGAATAAGTGTTTTTATAACATTATTGGTAGGCGAGCCTTTCTTTTCACCATTTTTAATTTTTCCTGTTGTTGCCCGAATACCATTTACATTAAAGCTAATAATACGCATTTTGTTAATACCTTTTAATTTATTTTAAAATTAAAATTATGTCAAATTTAAGTCTAATAGGCAAACATTAACCCAGCGCGCCCACCATATACTCGTAAAATATTATAGGTTTCTGCGTATGTATATACTGTATAACTTGGTACAATGGTACCTCCAACATATCCTCTAGCTGGTCTTAAATTAAGTACTAAATCTCTATTTACAATCTTATCAAGATTTGCCTCACCCTGAGGTTTAGAAAAAGGTGTAAATCCATTTTGAATTCCCATTGGAAAATTATAATAATAACGATTCACCCATGGAGTTTTACGTTGCTCATATGATGGAATAATTGACCTAAATAGCGCAGAACCTTGCGTTCTAAATCGTACAAGATTACCTTCATAATCTATTTCATAACCTTGTATAGGCTCTGAGTCTGATAATGCGAATCCTGGTCTTAAATATATAGATGGGCTCTGTGTATATAGTCCAATTGCATCTGGCCACCAGGGAGTCTTTGAACCATTTGGCAATGTATTTACATTTCCTGTTAAATCTCTAGTTGCTAAAAAATATGCATTATAGCTGGGAGCTTCTTCGCGATTAAGCATAAAAAATATATCTTTTGTAGGATTTGGAATATTTAACCCAATTCTAGCAGTTGAACGTTTTTGAGTTTGAAATGGCTTCATAGCATAATGTTGAACAACTGGAATCTGTAAATCTGCTAGACGAAACCTATTTGCCTCATTTTGGTCTAAATATACATACTCAGCCAAAATATAACAATCTCCTAGCTGTAAGTTTAGCGGCATTTGAATCGGAGTACCATTACTTGTTATAGGAGTTCCAGGATTTTGTATAGATGGTGGTGATGTTAAATAAAAGTTACTACCCGCGAGAGGCCATAAAGATGTACCTGGATCTAATGAAGTATTTGTCACATGTGTGTCAGTATAGTAGCATCCATTAAGATTTCTAAAACTAACACCTACACGAATTTCATCCATTGGAATTGCGTCAATTGGCAAGGGGCAACCAAAATCACCTCTTGTAAACCAGAATGGGAGAGGAACTACTACTGTTTCTTTATAGGATTGCGGTAAAGTAGTTTGAGGACCCGCAGGAGGCCATCCAAAACTTGTTTCTGTAAATCCATTGTCCTTGCGCTTTATAAGCTCATTAACAATTGGCACTTTCTCTAAAGGAGTATGAAACTCATCCAACATTTCAAGTAAGCGGCTATCAATGGTTTCTACACGACCCGCCGCAATATCAAGCGTTAATTGTTCAACTAATGCATGTCCAAGAGAATTAGTCCATCCAAACTTTGGATAAATTGCTGAAGGTGGAACCGCCGCCGCCGCCGCCGCTGCATTTTGTGACGACCATATGTCGGGCATTGTAGCCACAAGAAGTAATCTAGTTACAAGATGCCCTTTTCTCAAAATGCGGAAGAAGGCCGTATTTCCAAATGTTGGTGTATTTTCAAACTCTAAACGACCCCATTGTGTTGTAAATCGCCCCGCCTTTATCCAGACTTTTGTATATGGATATAATGTATATTTAAAATCAAGACGCTCATCCTGTATTCCAGATGATATAACTTTTAGTAGACTTGCTACCATCCTTATTAATTATCAGTTAATAATACACATGCTCTAAACCCTTTTACTGAGTTGATAATTATTTTTGACCTAAAGATATTTTTTGTTAAATTAATAAAATGATTGTTACATGTTATTATGATATTTACAATAAACCTGAAAAATTTATTGAATATCTTTACCTATTTTATGATATAGGCATTAGTGGAGTTCCTATTATTCTTTTTACAGACCCTTTACTTGTAAAGAAATTTCGAATTTTTCCCCCATCTGTAAAAGTTATTGGTATGCCACTTGATTTATTTGAGTTATATTCAATTGGTAAAATATATAGTGGGGAATTACCAAGTAATAGGTCTCATACAAAAGATACAAAGGAATTTTATTCTCTTATGAATACTAAGATTGAATTTATTTTAAGAGCTAGTGAAATGTGCGAGGATACTAATTTCATTTGGATTGATTTTGGTATCTTGAAAATTATTAAAAATACAGATCGTTTCATTAATAAATTAAAATCAATTAATGAAATGTCATTTGATAAGATTACAATTCCAGGATGTTGGGCAATGGGTAGATCATTTTCAGTGGAGGAAGTTAATTGGAGATTTTGTGGCGGATTTTTTGTAATCCCTCGAAAACATATTCAAACATTTTTTGAACATTCTAGAAATGTTCTAAAAGATTTCTGTAATCTTCCTCTTTACAAATTAACATGGGAAACTAATGTATGGAATATTGTTGAATATTGTGCCTGTAAAGATATAATTCAATGGTTTTTTGCAGACCATAATGATTCTATTATACACAATATCCCTAATCAGTAATCCCTAATCAGTAATCCCTAATCAGTAAACATACGATTACATATTCCATTCTCAAATCGCAACCAATTATAATGAATTGCGAATACAAATACTTCCCAGCCTCCTACTGTTGCAGGATCAAATATACATGGTGGATTTAATGTAGATAAATCTTTAGCAATTGGTTGATTTACCTTTAAATTAAGTGTAACAGATGTTGCCCTACTCATATTCGCAGTACCACTTGGCTGATGTTCTTCTGGATATTTAGCAAATGTATAACCATATGTATGCGAATTATATGAGATTAGTCCGCCTCTATGAGAACTGGCAATATGTTCTCTAAACCAGTTGCCATCAGCCGAAATTAATTCTGAACCATTAATTCGAATTGTTGCCCAATCCAACCAAGGTGGATAAACCTTATTTGGATCTGTTTCTAATCCAATGGCTGGTGTAAAGTTGGCCCATTCATTATTTATTAATACTGCTTTTCGTCTAAAAACCCATAGTAACTCCACCGTTGGATGATTTAATTCTAAGGGGAGTTGAATTTCAACCGTTCCTGAACTCAATGTCGGCTTACTTACAATATATTTTAGTGGCTCTTCAAAATAGAAAGTCTGTGCTATTTTTACCATTTGTTCAAAGGGCTTGTGTAGATACTTTTCACGAAGAGAGCCTGTTATAAGGGGGCATATTGTTAAAATACGGAAATCTCTAAATATTGGGGCGCATTTAGCCGTTGGTATTACAGTTGTGGCAACAGGAGATACTACATTAAATGTTACAGATGAATTAAGAGGTGTCTGAGTACAGTTTTCTCTGTATCCTATATAATTTCTTACAACTTGGTCAAATGGACGCAACTTAACATCTATACGAACTGTGTTTTCATTACAACTTAGCAATGGAAAAACCTCATTTAGACGAGTACGAATAAAGAAGAAGGGGAGAATACAGAAGTAGGTTCCATTTTCAGTGGGATATGGTCTATTGGGATTTAGCTCGGTCTGTGATACATAACCAGTCGCTAGGTACTGAACTGGTGTTGTTCCAGTACCATCCGTAGAAATACCGATAAGATTATTAATATCCGCATATACATTAAAAAAAGCTCTTATAAATTCACCAGTGACTCGCTCAATTGTTTGGTCATTAACTATAAAATCAGCATACTCAACTATCGCAGTTCCCAAACTATTCATATACGTCCAGTATTCTGAACCACGGTTTATAGTATCTGCTTGAATTTCCCCCTTTGCCAATTTATTAATAGTATTACCATTATACCAGCTACCGAGGTTAAACTGTAGAATGACGGCTTGTAATAAATCGCCAGCAGGTAAGGAACCTAGTTCAAAACTGAATTTCTGTCCCCAATCAGCTGGACCACGCTGTGTAAATTCCTGAACACTTGTAGTTGTTGGATAAATGGTGTTATTATCTCCTCGGTGAAAACAAGATTCATTTGTAGTTAATGGAAAATAGGTATTATCCTGTGAATCACGGTCCGTAAGGTCCAATACAGTTGTAATGTCACCTCTTGGTCTAAAGTAGTCCGTCATTTGGCTATTTAATACCCACTAAAAATATTTATACTCCTATTAGCAAATTAATTATAAATTACTTGTAATTTGGCAATAAGGGTGCAACTAGTAAAGTATTAGGGCTATCTTGATACTCTTCTACTCTGTAAATTGTATTATTCTGCCTTGAGATAGCTAGCTGAATACGAGGAGTATTTGGCCATGGCATAATAATATATTGTTCAAAGTTAGGCAATAAATCAACAAAACCAGATAAATGTACAATAATATCTACAGATGTTGGCGGCGGTTTAATTTTTAAGTAAATAGCTGAAATTGACGTATCTACAGATGGTAGTGGCCATATAGTGTCATTCCAAGTACTCGGCAATCTTACATGTAATGGTAAAATTACACATTCTTGTCCATCATCTGTTACAATTAAGAGTTCGACCTCTAGGACAGTATTTGGCAGACTGGTAGCATATTTGAAGTGAGTCCAGTATGTATTTTCTGAATAGGGAAATCTGAATAATAGTTCGCGGTCATCGTTACATATATGGGAACCAGGAACAAATGTATATACAGTGCTTTTAGAAAGCGGATCAGTTAAGTTTGGATTAATGTCTTTAACAAAATCAATAGGGATGTTCATCTTGGAATCAGGATATGTAATTATAATCAGCAAATTTTTTGAATTCAATTTTATATCCTATATTTTATATTTATATCTAATTCAACAATCTAAAGTATTAATAAAAAGTAAAAGTAAAAGTAAAATGTATGTAACATGTCTTTATGATATTTATAATAAACCTGAAAAAATGGCAGAATACATAAATATATTTACTCCTTTAGCACTATCAGGTTTAACTATACATCTTTATACATCTAATGATCTTGCATATCATTTTAAGAATTATCCCAGTAATATTAAAGTATTTGTCGTCCCTTTAAAACATTTAGAGTTCTATAATTTATGTATGGATAAAAAGATGGAATTACCTAATGAAAGAAATCCTGATAAAGATACACGTGAATATTTAGCTCTTATGAATACAAAGGTTGAGCTACTTATGCGAAGCTCACAAGTATGTGAAGATGAAACAATTATGTGGATTGATTTTGCTATTCTAAAACTTTTTAGTGAACCACATCATGCTATTGAGAAATTTAAGGAATTTAATACATTAACGTTTGATAAAGTAAATATCCCAGGATGTTGGTATAAAGGAGAAGCTTTATATCTAAATGCCATTCATTGGAGATTTTGTGGTAGTTTTGTTGTTGTTCCACGTAGTTTTATGAAGCGATTTTATAATGACTGTAAAGATACTATAAATATTTTTTGTACAGATGATTCAAAAATAACTTGGGAAGTTAATGTTTGGAATCATATTGAATACTATAGAGGAAAAGACTATGTTAAATGGTATTATGCTCTACATAATGATAGTATGATTAATAATTTATTAGAGAATATTGATCCATGGACTCAGAAAAAATTTGAAGTCTAAAATGAGAATCATATCAGTAGTCAGGTAAAATGCTATGCATTTCAAGATATACCGATGATACATATGCCCAGCATTTTGGCGATGGCCGACACAAGTTCTATTTAGAATTTCGATGTAATCGTCCTTGTACTAATGGAAATCATTGTAGTAAGTGTTCTAATAAATCTCCTCTTACTAAGCTTCAACAATCTCGTAAATTCAATCATGGTAATGTGAATGAGCCTATTCCTGATATTTCCCATATCTTTGGAGGAAAATGGTATAATAATGGTATTAAAAAATGGGGTGAGCCACCATCTGAAATTATTGAGTTCGCTATAAAGTATCGCGGTGAAGCACGTCAAGGCTTTGAGTCTGCTACAATTCCTTTACCATTAAATCCTGTTAAACTACAGAAACCTAATGTAACATTAGAACCGACATTAGAACCGACATCAGAACTAGCACCCGCAGTTATAGTTCCTAAAAAAAGAGGAAAACCTAAAGTAGCGAGTGAATCAACAGATGGTTCTGAACCAAAAAAACGTATAGGAAGAAAAAAGCCTATTGTTACTCCATATACAACTCTTATTAATGCTACATCTCAAATAGTTCATAAAGAGGTATCACTTCCAACTCATATAGAATCAAAGATGGAAGAAATTGATAGTAGTGGATATACAATTCAATATATTAAATTGACACCATTTGACGCGAATGGTGTATCATACTTTAGAGATGCTACAAAAAATAAGTTATATAAGAAAGTTAAAGATAAAATTGGTGGATATATTGGTAGATGGAATCCTGATACGGATTCTATCATTACCGATATTCCTGATTCAGATGATGAAGAATAATACTGACGTTTTATAACCAATCTAAATAAAAATATATTGTTTTTTATAGAATGAATAGTAATCAAATGCCCAGATCCCGTTTCTGTTATTCTTATACCCCGCCTGGTCCTATAGATAATTGTTGCTATAGACCTCCTTGTACAACATCACCAACTTATTTATCATCGCTCGCAAATATCACATCTGTAGTTTATAATAGCGGACAGACAACAGAACGCTCCCTTTTACTAGGCGCACAACAACAGTATTTTCAAGAAAATAGTGCCTCGTTAACTAATTCTATAGTTCAGAGTACAATTGCCAATAATGCTGCAATAACCAGTACTATTCATGGCCAATTGTATCAAGTTAGAGCAGATAGATACCAACCATATCAGCCTTATATTTATCCAGTTGTACCACAATCTGTTATTGATTTACAGATGAACACAGTTAATACTGGTGTTCCACATTCATTTTTTACATGCGCTGATGGCAAAGGTGTTCAATCAGTAACTACATAAAAAATATAATTGTTTGTTCAGTTTTAGTCAGTTATATCAGTTTTTTAGGTTTTATTCAGTTATATCAGTTTTTTAGTTTCAATCAGTTAATAGATTTATCTTATTAATAGTGTATTAACAAGATATTTTACTTGGGCTTAGTGACAATCTTCTTCTTAATAATCGTCTTCTTGGGTGCAGGAGCAGGCTCTACATCATCACCCTCCTCATCATCTACAGTTGCTGCTGCTACTGCGATAACCGCTGAAGGCTTAGGAGGCAGAACCGCTGCTACTACAGAAGCCTTAGGCGGGGCACGGAATGCTGCCGCATCATCAACCTCCTCATCCGCATCCTCCTCCTCAGCATCCTCTACCTCTACATCAGCAGCTGCTGCGGCAGGCCGCGCCTTCAGACCCTTAAATGCGAAGCCACTAATCTTACTAGAAGACTTAGGCACCGCAATCTGCTTGGCCCGCCAAGTTAGACCATACTTAGAACCAGAGAACCAAATGCCAGCGCACTCAATAATAGCAGTCATTTGCGCACCCTTTACAAGTAGGTCCTCAATAGGCACATCCTTATGCGGAGTGCCATCATTATCATAGAACTTGGCCTCAAACTCATCACCAAACTTACGAAGCTTCAGCCGAATAGTAGGGGGGTAGTCAAGTACATTGCCTTCCTTATCCTTGCTGTACTTTAGAGTCGGCGTATAGAAAGCCTTGACTACCTCACGTCCAAGGGTATCCTTGAACCAAGCCTTGCTATTCTTCACACCCTCATTAATCATAAACTCATCAATAAATGCGATTGCATCCATAAACTGCTTAACTTCCGTATTTTGCTCATGACCACGGAAAGATAGGCCAACAGAGTACTCAGGAGGTCCATACTTATCTGCTACATTTAGCCCAAACGGACTAGACATTTCTGAAGCGGTTTGCATAACAAGTCTCTGACCGTCATAATTGAAATATGCCTGCTTTGCACCACTAGAGAGTAGCTTAGGGGCACTAATAGTAATCTTGGCCTTGGAGTTGAAAGTGGAGGGAAGTACGATATTTTGCGACATTGTTTTAGCTCGTCTAACTCATTTTTAAGCCTAATTTATGCGTCAAATTTTATTTTTATATACCCCCTTGTCACAAAAAAAACTTCATAATCTACTTATATTATAGTATAGAATAGAAAATATAGCTAAAATACCTCTAACTTTTTTTTATTGAAATCAGTAATAATCGGTATAAGTATATAGAATTGTCGATTATTACTATTAAATTAATAAAATATTAAAATAAATATCATTTTATAATTATACATGAAACAAGTAAATATATATGTTTAAAAATAAGTTATGATTTTTGTGCCGTCAAATACTATAATTTCAATAAAAAAAAGTCGAAATTGATAACATTTTAGGCCTTTTGGTCAAATATCATTATAAAATTTGATTGTCGGAATGACCACATAAAAGGCAGAACGCGTTTAAAGATGTCCCAGAATACCACCGGTACTAGTACAATGAGCAAGACTCCCTCCGCCCCCAAGGTTGTTTCCAAGAAGACTAAGGCCCCTGCGCCCGTTGCTGCCGCCGCCCCTGTTGTAGAAGAGAAGGCCGCCAAGAAGGCGAAGCCCTCTGTAGCCCCTGCTGCCCCCGTGGCCGCTGCCCCTGTGGTCTCTGCAGTTGCGGAGCAGGAGGGCGCGGTTGAAGTGAAGTCGGTTGAGCAAGAGATTAGCGCGCTAATTGCCTCTCACCAGAAGATTCGTGACGAGGCTGTT
>Ga0214921_10005269_pt1 | contig 18394 bp, 19 predicted proteins | sample LL1505_MetaG_FD_177992 | JGI IMG/M metagenome (GOLD analysis project Ga0214921, IMG submission 177992) | Freshwater microbial communities from Lake Lanier, Atlanta, Georgia, United States - LL-1505 | ecosystem: Environmental > Aquatic > Freshwater > Lake | place: USA: Georgia | collected... | reverse complement strand
CCTGCAGCGTTTTGCCACAAGAGAATGAAGCCATTGCCGCAGCTTTTTCAGAAGCCAACCCTGATTTCCAGCCACTGCGGGCCGGTGACGTGCTGGCGAGCCTGAAAGTAGCCGATGCCGTCAGTTTGTGTGCCGGTGGCGAAAATGGGGATTCGTACTTGCGCCTATGGCCGCAGCGCCACGCAACCGACGGATTTTTCGCTGCAATTTGGCAAAAGAAGTAGATAAGTTGTCAGAAGTTGGGGCTTTTTGCCTCAAAAACCCAATATTTGATAGCCAAACACCCCCCGGACTTTTACAATCACACGAATCGAAGCGTGCACTAGCGCAGAGGCGTTTCGTTGAGTCCGGACATCCCTACCTTCACTAAAAAGAGACCCTCTACCTATGCAGTTGCCTGATTCGGTCGTGTTTAACGCGGTTCTGGAATGGTTGGCCCATGGAGCCCTGGCTTGGAGCTGGTGGCAAATTGTTTTATTTACGCTGGCGCTTACTCATGTCACCATGATCAGCGTGACGGTATATTTACACCGGCACCAAGCGCACCGCGCCTTGGATTTGCACCCCATCGCTTCTCATTTTTTCCGCTTTTGGCTCTGGTTGACCACGGGTCAAGTGACGAAAGAATGGGCTTCTATCCACCGCAAGCACCACGCGAAATGCGAGCAGCCTGACGACCCACATAGCCCGCATGTGTACGGTATTCGGACCGTGCTCTTGCAAGGTGCCGAGCTCTACCGCGCAGAATCCAAAAACAAGGAAACGATGGCTCGATACGGCCATGGAACGCCCGATGACTGGGTCGAGCGCAACCTGTACACGCGCTTTTCCTGGCAAGGCGTGGGCCTGATGATGGTGGTGGACCTGTTCCTGTTTGGCGCCGCAGGCCTTTCCGTGTGGGCTGTGCAAATGGCTTGGACCCCGATTATGGCCGCGGGCATCATTAATGGTGCGGCGCACTACTGGGGCTATCGAAATTTTGAGGCTCCAGACGCGAGCACCAATATCTCGCCTTGGGGGATCATCATTGCGGGTGAAGAGTTGCACAACAACCACCACACCTACCCAACATCGGCAAAATTGTCGGTGAAGCCCTATGAATTCGATATTGGCTGGATGTATATCAGCCTGATGCAGATGGTCGGACTGGCGCACGTCAAAAAGACGCCGCCCAAGGCCGCTTACGGGGATGTTCGTCCCGTCGCGGATGAAAAGACGCTGGAAGCCCTGATCGCAAACCGGTACGAAATCATGGCGGGTTACGCCAAGCAAGTGCAGGTAACGGTCAACTCCGAGTTGGCGGCGATGAAAGCGCGCAGCGCCGACTCGGCGGTGATCAAAGCCGCAAAGCAGTGGGCACACCGTGACGTCGACAAGGTGCCGGCGTCGGTCATGCCGGAATTGGCGCTGGCGCGGGTGGCCTCACCCGTACTGGATAAATTGGTCACTATGCGCGAGGAATTGCGCCAGTTGTGGCTGAACACCGCCGTGTCGCGTGAGCAACTGACGGCCGAATTGGCGGCTTGGTGTCAGCGTGCAGAAGACAGTGGGATCGCCACGCTGCGTGAGTTTTCTGTCAAATTGCGCGCTACGCGGCTGGCCTGAAGTCTTGGAGCCCGTCGCTTTGTAAGTATCTAAGCGCGGCAAACTGACCAGCTAAGTTCCAAGAAGCCCTCCGCGAGATTGCAGGAGGGCTTTTTACATGGGCACACGCACGTTAACGACGCACGATCCACTCAGGTGGTGAATTCGAAGTACCGCTGAAAGCTGAACGCCAGTGTCGAAATCAACACAGTGGCGCCGATGAATAGGGAACTCGCCAATCCGATCACGGTAAACCAGCCGGTTTGTCCGGCCCCTGCTTCTTCGTCAGCGTCTGGGTTGTAGCGGCGATTCCACGTAGCGGCGTCCATCAAGCCATAGCGTAGCGCCGCAATCGCGCAGGCGGCAAATGCAAAGCCGAACAGCGGGATCAACACCCAACTTACCAGGTCGTCAAGGCCCAAACTCCGGGCGCGGTGCACGCCATACAGGCCGACAAGGGTGGGGATGGCGGCAAGTCCTGCCCAGGCATCGTAACGGCCGGTGAGGTAGATTCTTTGCAGGCCAAGGGGTCCGGTCAGCAGTGTGGCCCACACGGCGATAGTTTTGTTTTTCATGCGGGGGATTGTGGCGCAGGAAGACTGCTGCCGGCACCCAAGGCGCATTCCATCAGCACGACATCCAGCCAGCGGTCAAATTTCCAGCCGCAATCTGCAAGTACACCCACCTGCTTGAACCCAACGGCGGTGTGTAGCCCGACAGAGGCCCGGTTGTTCGAGTCGCCAATCACCGCGATCAATTTCCGGATGCCGGCGCGCTGCGCACTCGCCATTAACTCGCCGAGCAAGAGTCGTCCCCAACCCTTGCCGGCAGCCTGCGGGTCCAGGTAAATCGAATCTTCTGCAGAAAAGCGATAGGCGGGTCGCGGCTTGAACCAGTTGCAATAGCAAAACCCCAGCACTTGACCCTGATGTTCCAGGATCAAGTAGGGCAAGGCCTTGGACAAAACATCGGCCCGCCGGGCACGCATCTCTTCCAAAGTCGGAGGTGTGATTTCAAAAGTCCCCGTACCCGTCAGCACGTGGTGCTGGTAAATGGCCGTGATTGCGGGCAGGTCTTGCTCAGTACTGGGGCGAATCAAGGGCATGGTTTGAGAAAAAGATATAATGGAAGGCTATTCTGAGTGTCGCTGGCCGGGTGGTCAGTCGCGTGTCTCAACTCTGAATTTTATGGTTGAAATCAATTTCAGCCACCCAAAGGAACAATCATGGTCGTCATTCGACTCGCTCGTGGTGGTGCAAAAGCCCGCCCGTTTTTCAGCATTGTCGTTGCAGACAAGCGTACCCGCCGCGATGGCCGCTTCATTGAGCGTATTGGTTTTTACAACCCAATCGCGACCGCCAATGAAGAGCGCATTCGCATTGCCCAAGACCGTCTGAGCTACTGGAAGGGCGTTGGCGCTCAAGCGTCTCCCACCGTTGAACGCTTGATTAACCAAGCGGCACACATCGCTGCGCCTGCGGCATAAGGCACAACGGGGCTTCGGGGCGCCTTGGTCGTCCCTTAGCCCTTTTTGCCGCTCCAACGCATGATCTCCGGGCTCGAAGCTGCCGAACTTCCGGCCGACGCTATTGAAGTCGGGAGAATTGCAGACGCGTGGGGCGTCAAAGGCTGGTTTAAGGTCATTTCCTTCAGCGCTCAGCCAGAAGCGCTGTTTTCATCCAAGCGATGGTTTCTTTTACCGACTGAACGGGGTGTAAAAACCTTTGACGGCGTGGCGCGTATTGCCATCAAAGAAGCCAAAGATCACTCAGACACCGTCGTTGCCTGCGCCCATGACGTGGTCGACCGCAACGCCGCTGAGGCCTTGCGCGGTGCCCGTGTTTTTGTGGCCCGCTCTAGTTTCCCCACTGCCAGTGTCGATGAGTACTATTGGGTCGACCTGATTGGCTTAAAGGTCCTGAACCGAGCAGATGAGGACATGGGAACGGTGCGCGAGTTACTGTCGACGGGACCCCAGACCGTTTTGGTGTTGGACTACCTTCAGGATGGCAAGACTCAAGAGCGCATGATTCCTTTTGTCTCTGCGTTTGTGGATGACGTGGACCTGAAGGCGCGGCTCATTCGTGTTGATTGGCAGTTGGATTACTGACCGCTCAAGCCATGCGCTTCGATGTGGTCACCCTTTTTCCTGAACTTTTTGCTCCGTTCCTAACAACGGGGATTACCCGGCGTGCCTACAGCTCGGGGGCCGTGGATGTGCGGTTGCATAACCCTCGCGATGTGGCCACGGGCAACTACCGTCGGGTTGATGATCGGACCTTCGGTGGCGGTCCCGGCATGGTGATGATGGCTGAACCACTGGCAAAAACGCTGGAACTGATACAGGCCGAGCGTGGACAGTCCGCCAAAGTGGTGCTGTTTTCCCCGGTCGGGCAGCGTTTGAGCCATGCATTGGTACAGAAATGGGCCGACAGCGACGGCGCAATTTTGATTTGTGGCCGCTATGAGGGAATCGATCAGCGTTTTGTCGACACCCATGTGGACCACCAGATCAGCATAGGTGATTTTGTGCTCTCTGGCGGTGAGTTGCCAGCGATGGCCCTGTTGGACGCTGTAGCTCGGCTGCAACCTGACATTTTGGGGGACGCGGACAGCCATCATCTCGATAGCTTCAACCCCGCGCTGGACGGTTTGCTAGATTGCCCCCACTACACCCGGCCAGAGGAGTGGGCGGGGCAGGGTGTGCCAGAGGTTCTGTTGTCGGGTCACCATTTAAATATTGCCCGCTGGCGCCGAGATCAGCAACTGCGGCTGACGGCAGATCTTCGGCCGGATTTGATCCAGGCGGCGCGCGCTGCCGGGCGTCTGAGCTCGCAGGATGAGGCGGTATTGAAGTCATTGCTATAATGGCGGGCTAACCGATCCTCTGCCTGGCCAAATGATGCTAAGCAATTCTGCTCAGAAGAAATGGTGCCAATGGTTGGCGCCGGCGCACGCAAGATCACGAAAGAAGCTATGAACCTCATTCAAATTCTGGAACAAGAAGAAATCGCGCGATTGGGTAAAACCATTCCCGAGTTCGCCCCCGGTGACACCGTCGTTGTCAGCGTCAACGTTGTTGAAGGCAACCGTAAACGCGTGCAGGCATACGAAGGCGTGGTGATTGCCAAGCGCAATCGTGGCCTCAACAGCGGCTTTATCGTTCGCAAGATCTCCAGTGGCGAAGGTGTCGAGCGCACCTTTCAGACCTACAGTCCGCTGATCGCCGGCATCGAAGTAAAGCGCCGTGGTGACGTGCGCCGTGCCAAGTTGTATTACTTGCGTGATCGCAGCGGCAAGTCGGCTCGTATCAAAGAAAAGTTGCCAGCGAAGAAGACCGCAGCGTAACTAACAAGTACGTTTTGGTGAAAACCGCCCCAGGCTCCTCCTGCGGCGGTTTTTTTTCGACCCGAAGCTGCTGCATGTTCTATCCAACTCAATGCCCAGGCGATGACGCTTCTTGCCAATTTTGACCCTCGGACGGTGCCGTTTGAATCGGACACTTCCGGTTTGCCGCCAGTTGCGGCGGAACGCTTTGCGCCGCACGCATTGGTGGAACGCTTTGCCCGGATAGGTGATTGGGTGCCCGAATATCAGCACGAACCGCGCATGTCAGACCGGAGTCTGACCGCCGCGTCGGTCATGATTGGCCTGGTCATGCGAGAACGTCCGACGGTGCTTTTGACACAAAGAACCGCACATCTGTCCAGCCACTCGGGACAAATTGCATTCCCCGGTGGCAAAGCGGATGCCGATGACGCTGGGCCGGTAGCGACTGCCTTGCGGGAGGCACGAGAAGAGGTGGGACTTTCTGAAGATTTTGTCACCGTGCTAGGGAGCCTGCCGCATTACACGACGGGGAGCCAATTTGTAATTACGCCGGTGGTGGCCCTGCTGCACCCCGGTTTCTCTCTGTCCGCCAACGCATTCGAGGTGGCAAGCATTTTTGAGGTGCCCCTCGATTTCTTGATGAATCCCGCCAACCACCGACGCCACTCGGTGCCGACGGCTGCCGGTTCACGCACATGGCTTTCCATGCCCTACCACGACGGCACTGCTGAGCGATTCATTTGGGGAGCCACAGCCGGCATGCTTCGCAATCTCTACCAGTTTCTGTCACTTTGATCCTGCCATCGGATTCGTGGTCGCTATGATGCGAGTCCATGAGTTTTCTCTCCATTCTGTTAGCACTTTTGATCGAACAGGCGCGGCCCCTGACGCCGGTCAATCGGGTGCATGGTCGCGTGCGCGATTGGTTGGTCTGGGCGGTGCGCCACACCGACACCGGCGAAGTCCGCCATGGTTGGCTGAGCTGGGCCCTGGTGGTTGGTTTACCCCTCGGCCTCAGCGCGATAGTGCATTGGGCGCTCTGGGCGACTTTCGGCTGGCTGGCCGCGTTTGGCTGGAACGTTGTGGTGCTTTACTGGACGCTCGGCTTTCGCCAGTTCAGTCACCATTTCACGGGAATACGGGACGCGTTGGATGATGGTGACGAGGCGCAAGCGCGCAGCTTGCTGGCGCAGTGGATGCGTATTGACGCGAGCGATCTGCCCCGAAGTGAGATCGTTCGGCAGGTGATTGCGCACTCCGTGCTGAGCGCTCACCGCCATGTGTTCGGTGTTTTCGCGTGGTATTCCCTGCTGTCCGCTTTGGGTTTGGGGCCGGCCGGGGCGGTCCTTTATCGATTGGCCGAGTATTTTTCGGTGGTGGTCCAGCGCACTCCTTCTTCGACGAGTTTGTTGCTGAGTTCGGCTTTGCGGCGGACCGTGACCCAGGCATGGAGCCTGATCGATTGGTTGCCTTCTCGCATCACGGCATTGGGTTTTGCCTTTGTCGGCAGTTTTGAGGATGCGATTGATCGCTGGCGAAAGTATGAGCTGGTGCGGCCGGGTGACAACGATGGCATCGTGCTCGCCGCCACGTCGGGCGCTTTGAATGTGCAACTGGCACCCGACGACCTCCTTGGCGGGGCTCCCGCGGCGCAAACCGCGCACTTGCGCGCCGTTGTCGGTTTGGTCTGGCGTACGGTGGTGATGTGGATGGTTATCTTGGCGTTACTGTCACTGGCTCGTCTATTGGGCTGAGCGACTTCAGTAGCGTGTTTGGGACAACTCCGCGAATAGATCGCTATAGATTTTGTAGCGACTTGCGCTAATTTCGGCTGGCCCCGTCGTGGCCTGCACGGTACTGATGACCCCGCATCCCGGTTCATGCAGATGGCTGCAGTTGTAAAACTTGCAGTCCGTGGCATGGGCTGCAATATCGGGCATCAGTTGTGCCAATTGCATTGGCCCGATGTGATTCAGGCCAAACTCCTGAAAACCAGGTGAATCAATGACCGCCGTGGTTTTGCCAGCATCCATCCAATACAGCGTGGTGCTGGTCGTAGTGTGTTTGCCTGAATTCAATGCACTTGAAATTTCTTGGGTCAAGACCTGGGCGTCTGGGATCCAACGGTTGATCAAGGTGCTTTTTCCGGCCCCGGAGGGGCCCAAAATCAGATTTATTTTGCCATCTAGCGCGCTTGCCAGGTGAGCGTTGTCCGTGGGCTCGGGCTTTGAGCCCGAGTCGGTTTCAGAACCGACCTCGGGGTTGCGGGGCTTGAACGCGGTGGCAAGCACGGTATAGCCCATGGCGCGGTAGGGAGCCAGACGCAGCCATGCCCGTTCAAACAAAGGCGCAAGGTCACGCTTGTTGAGCACGATGATGGGTCGAATTTTTTCGGCTTCGGCGGCGATCAATGCCCGAGCGAGTTGGCTCTCGGAAAACTCGGGTTCTGCGCCCAGCAAAATGACGACCTGATCCAAGTTGGAGGCAAACGATTTCGTGCGGATTTCGTCTTGGCGATAAAGCAGGTTTTTGCGGGGCAATACTTTCTCAATCGTTCCTTCGTCTTGTGTGCTTTGCCAAAGCACGCGGTCGCCCACCACGGTCTGACTCTTTTTCCCGCGGGGGTGGCAAATGACCTTGCGCCCATCGGGCGTTTCCACCCAGACATGGCGCCCGTGCCCGGCAATTACCAAGCCGTGGTTTAGTTGCGAAGGCTCAACCAATGTGGGGCCCGGACGTGTCACCGTCGCTCAAAAGCGCGTCTACCTTGAGTGCACATTCAAAATCAGTATTCGATATGCCCCGGACATCATGGGTGCGCCAACGTACGCCACACGTCTTGTAGGCCACCAGAAGGTCCGGGTGGTGGTCCGCCTGCTCAGCCAAGAAAGCGATGGCGTTTACAAAGGCGATGTTCTTTAGATAGCTAGTGAACGAGAAGGTTTTTTCAATGGCCAGGGTGGGGCCGTCACCGCTCAACCGCCAGTCTTGCATTTGCGCTAATTTGGCCACAATTTGCGGGGCCGTGAGGGCGTTGCGTACCGGCCGAGAAGGACTCGTTGTCATGCTGGATTGCCCTGGTTGGTCATGCGGTTCAGCCGTTGTAAAGCTGGGGGGTGCGAGTAGTAAAACCGCACATACCAAGGGTCTGGGGTGAGCGTGGCCGCGTTGTCTTCGTAAAGTTTGAGTAGTGCCGACGAAAGATGCGTGCCATTGGAGTGGCGAACCGCATAAGCATCGGCCTCGAACTCATCACGCCGCGATATCCAGGAGAACACCGGTCCAATAAATGCAGTGAACGGCGGCAGCGCCAACATGAAAAGCAGCAGGGCCAGGGCATCGTTGGCCCCCGCCAGATTTGGCAACACGCCTAATCCGGTGTAAAACCAGACTTGCGTGCCCATGAAACCCAGCAGAGCAAATCCCAGCAGGCTCAGCGCAAACAGTGAAACCACGCGCTTCAGGATATGGCGGTGGGCGAAGTGCCCGAGTTCGTGGGCCAGCACTGCGTCAACCTCATCGGCGCTCAATCGGGCAAGCAAGGTGTCGTAAAACACCACGCGCTTGGACGCGCCGAACCCAGTGAAGTAAGCATTGGCGTGGGCGCTGCGCTTGCTGCCGTCCATCACATAGAAGCCCTCGGCCCGAAAGCCACAGCGTTGCATAAGCGCTTGCACGCGCGCAGCCAAGTTTGCATCTTCCAGTGCTTGGAATTTATTGAACCACGGAGCAATCCAGGTGGGGTAAATCAGCATCGCCAGCACGTTAAATCCCATCCAGACGCCCCATGTCCAAAGCCACCATACCGAGCCAGCGGCCTGCATAAGCCACAACACCAACGTCAGCAGGGGCGCTCCAATAAGCAACCCTAGCACCAGCGATTTGGCGAAGTCTTGAAGCCAGAGTTTCGGTGTCGTTTTGTTAAACCCGAAGTCTTTTTCTATCACAAAGGTGCCGTACAGGCTGAAGGGGAGGTCCATTGCGGCGTTGATGGCGATAAACAGGCCCATCAAGGCCACTTGCGAGACCAGTCCAACTCCCCACGTCAGGGTCACCCATTCGCTCAATGCATTGAGTCCACCCAGCAGGGTCCAGCCCAAGGCCACAACCCCACCCCACGCCAGCTCCACCATGCCGAAGCGGGTTTTGGTGACGGTGTAATCGGCGGCTTTTTGGTGAGCCGCCAAGGGCATGACTTCGGCGAAGGCCCGTGGCACGGCGCTGCGGTGTCGTACAACGTGGCGGATCTGCCGCGAAGCCAGCCAAAACTTAAGGGCCAGGCTGCAAATCAGAGCGGCAGCAAAAATAAAAGTGAGCAGGTTCGACGGATTGGCGAAGGTTTCTGGCATGCGCTGAGTTTAGGTCATCGGCGACAATCGACCTATGTCTGAAACCATTTCCCACTTACCCAAATCTGATAAGAATCTCGTCTGGCTCGATTGCGAGATGACGGGCTTGAGCCCCAGCGAAGACCGCATTATCGAAATTGCCGTCGTTGTGACCGGCCCTCACCTGGAAAACCGCACCGAGGGCCCCGTTTTCGTGATCCACCAGACCGATGCGCAGTTGGACAAAATGGACGCATGGAACAAGGGCACCCACGGCAAGAGCGGCCTGATCGACAAAGTGCGTGCCTCGACCACTACCGAGCTTCAAGCGCAGACCGAGTTACTGGCTTTTTTGGCGCGCTACCTGCCTGCGGGTGCGTCGCCCCTGTGCGGAAACACAATTGGCCAGGACCGGCGATTTTTGGTTGAGTACATGCCACAGCTCGAGGCATTCTTTCATTACCGCAACCTCGACGTGAGTACCCTGAAGGAATTGAGCCGGAGATGGCGCCCTGAGGTCTACGCATCCTTCAAGAAGCAGCAGCGCCATACGGCGCTCGCCGATGTGCACGAATCAATCGACGAACTTGAGCACTACCGCACGCATTTTTTGAAGCTATAAAAAAGTTCAGCGGAGAAAATTAGGTAATAACCCGAATACGTGCCATAATTCGAGGCTTCGCTGAAACGACATTGGGTGCGTGCAGCGATTTTGTACATCTCCCTTCATTCACCGGGCCCCACGACTTGGGCCCCCAGCGCTGATTGAACTCTTTTCAGAGTCAGAGCAGGTTCCGTTTGATGGTTGATGTTTTTTAACCATTGACGGAACGCCCACCAACCGGGTGGCGTTCGCGTGTGAGAAAAAAATGACTGATACTTTTGAAGTAACGGGCGAATTCGCGCCTGTTGAAATTCTTTCCACCCCATTTGCCGACGCTCACGTTGAGGCTGCCGAGATCCCTGCTGGCGCGGTAGACGAGCCAGAGGTTCCCAACGGCTTTGTCGAACTGGCACTGGCGCCTGAGTTGGTGAAGGCCTGCCAAGACCTAGGCTATACCCAACCGACCGCCGTTCAGACCAAGGTGATTCCCTTGGCCTTGCCCGCTGCGACTTCCAGCGCCAAAGCGGCTTCCTTCATCGACCTGATGGTGTCCAGCCAAACAGGAAGCGGCAAGACCGCGGCGTTTTTGCTTCCCGTGCTGCACACCCTGCTAAAGCAAGCTGCCGACGCTGAAGAGGCTGAGCGTTTGGAGTTTGAACAAGCCGTGGCGGCTGCAGCGGCCAAAGGGGAGCCGGCCCCCAAGCGCGCCAAACGGAAGGATCCGACCAACCCCCGCAACTTCAAGGCACCCACACCCGGTGCTCTGATCGTGTGCCCAACGCGTGAACTTGCACAGCAAGTGGCCCACGATGCCATCGACCTGGTCCAGCATTGCCGTGGTTTGCGCGTTGCCAACATCGTTGGTGGCATGCCATACCAGTTGCAGATAGCCAAGCTTCAAAATGCTAACTTGGTGGTGGCAACGCCCGGCCGTTTGCTGGACTTGCAACGCTCGATGCAGATCAAGCTGGATCAAGTTCAATTTTTGGTGGTCGACGAGGCTGACCGCATGCTGGACCTGGGTTTCTCCGACGATTTGGCCGAGATAAATCAGCTGACGATTGACCGCAAGCAAACGATGATGTTCAGCGCGACCTTTGCGCCCCGGATTCAGCAGCTGGCGGCCCGTGTGATGCGTGAGCCGCAACGCATAACCATCGACAGCCCGCAAGAAAAGCACGCCAACATCAAGCAAGTCTTGTTTTGGGCCGACAACGCGCAGCACAAGCGCAAGTTGCTGGACCACTGGCTGCGCGACACCGGCATCAATCAGGCCATCGTGTTTGCAAGCACGCAGATTGAGTGCGATGGCTTGGCAAACGACCTGCAACAAGACGGATTTGACGCCGTTGCCTTGCATGGCGCCCTGAGCCAGGGCCTGCGTAACCGCCGTCTGATGGCTTTGCGCCAGGGCCATGTGCAGATTTTGGTGGCCACTGATGTCGCCGCGCGCGGCATTGACGTCCCGACCATCACCCACGTGTTCAACTTTGGCCTGCCGATGAAGGCCGAGGACTACACCCACCGCATTGGTCGCACCGGCCGCGCGGGTCGCGACGGTTTGGCCATCACTTTTGCCGAGATGCGTGACCGTCGCAAGATTTTCGATATCGAAGCCTATACCCGCCAGCCTATCAAGGCGGAGGTGGTCCCAGGGTTGGAGCCCCAGCAGCGCATGCCCGAGTCCCGCCCGAGCGCAGGCTTTGGTGGTCGCAATGGCGGGGGTGATCGCGATCGCAGATTTAGCAGTGGGCCACGCGAAGGCGGATTCGCTGGGAACCGTGGCGGCAATTCACGTGATTTCAGTGGTGCCGCACGGGAAGGCTTTAGCTACGAGCGCAAGGGCGGCTTCAACGACCGATTTAACTCGGGTCACAACCCCGGCCCTTCGGCACCTCGGGGCAATTTTCCGCCTCGCGGTGATTTCGCACCCCGCGCCGACTTTGCACCCCGCAACGACGGTCCCCGTGCAGATTTCGCTCCTCGGGGTGATTTTGGCGCGCCGCGTGGTGATTTTGCGGCCCGCAAGCCAGCTTTTGGTAAGCCCACCGGCTTCGCCAAACCTGGCAATGGCGGCAAGGTATTTGTACCCCGGGACGCTAAAAAGCGCCCTACGCGCAACGCCGACTAATCTGTAACCAGCAGTTTTTTCGTTCAGGCCATGCCATTGCGGCGGGCCAGTTCGACAAACAAAGCGGCCTGATCCAAACCGGACAGGCCGTTTTCGTTGGCTTGCGCGTAGAGTTGTTCCAGCAAGCCGGTCACCGGAGCCTCAAAACCGAGATCGTCCGCCGTGGACAGGGCATTGCGCATATCTTTAAGCTGCACGCTCATTCGCCCACGCGGCGCAAAGTCGCGCTCTACCATGCGTTGGCCGTGGACTTGCAGGATGCGGCTGTCGGCAAAGCCGCCGGAGATTGCCTCCTTGACCTTGGCCATATCCGCGCCCCCTTTTTCGCACAACAGCAGCGCTTCGGCGACCGCGCCGATGGTGATGCCCACAATCATTTGGTTCGCGAGCTTGGCCAGTTGACCGCAGCCGTGCGGCCCGACCAGCGTGGTGCGACCGAGGTGGCTTAAGGCGAAAGCGGCCTGGTCCAGGTCACTTTGAGCGCCACCGGCCATGATGGCCAGCGTGCCCTGTTCAGCGCCTAAGGTTCCGCCCGACACTGGCGCATCGAGGTAGCGCACACCTCGCGCCTGGAGCGCTTGGGCGTGGGCGCGGGCCTGGCAGGGTGCAATGGACGACATATCGATGACCAGGCTGCCAGGGCGCAACGCTGCCAAGTTGTCCGGATCCAGAAGAACCGCCTCAACCGCGTCCCCGTGTTCAAGCATGGTAATGACCAGGTCGCCCCGCGCCATGGCCTGCGCCGCACTGGTATGGGCATGCGCACCGATTGCGCGCAGCGGCTCGGCTTTGGCGGCAGTGCGGTTCCAGACGTGCACTTCCAGGCCTGCGCGGCACAGGCGGCCGGCCATGGGCAGGCCCATCAGACCTAGGCCGAGAACGGCGACTTTCATAGATTTCAGCCTTACATCAGTAGGTGCTCGCCGGCGTTGTCGCCGCCCAGAGTCACGTAGTTGACCTTGCGAATATCCATGAGTTTTTTGCCGCCGGCGTAGCTGATGGAACTTTGCACGTCCTGCTCCATCTCGACCAAGGTATCTGCCAGTTTTCCTTTGATGGCTTCGAGGATACGCTTGCCTTCAACGTGCTTGTATTCGCCTTTGTTGAAGTCACTGGCTGAGCCGTAGTACTCCTTGTACAGCTTGCCGTCGACTTCTACGGTCTGGCCGGGCGACTCTTCGTGTCCGGCAAAAAGGGATCCGATCATCACCATAGAGGCACCGAATCGAACGCTTTTGGCAATGTCGCCGTGGTCGCGGATGCCGCCATCGGCAATGATCGGCTTGGTGGCCACACGAGCGCACCATTTCAAGGCGCTCAGCTGCCAGCCACCGGTGCCAAATCCGGTCTTGAGTTTGGTGATGCAGACCTTGCCGGGGCCAATTCCCACCTTGGTGGCATCGGCACCCCAGTTTTCAAGGTCGATCACGGCTTCCGGCGTACCTACGTTGCCAGCGATCACAAAGCTCGCCGGCAACTTTTCCTTCAGGTAAGCGATCATGTTTTTCACGCTGTCGGCATGGCCATGGGCGATGTCGATCGTGATGTAGTCGGGCGAGAGGCCTAGCGCCACGAATCTATCTACGGTGTCGTAGTCCGCTTTTTTGACGCCCAGGGAGATGGAAACAAAAAGGCCTTTTGCCACCATATCTTGGGCAAAGCGCACGTTGTCCAAGTCAAAACGATGCATCACATAGAAGTAGCCGTTTTGCGCCAACCAGACGCAGATGGGTTCGTCCACCACGGTCTTCATGTTGGCCGGCACCACCGGCAGGCGAAAGCGGCGTGCGCCCAGTTCTACGCTGGCATCGCACTCAGAGCGGCTCTCCACCCGGCACTTGCGCGGCAGCAGAAGGATGTTGTCGTAGTCAAAAATGTCCATGGCCCAAGGCTCCAAAAGGTTGAATCAAATTGGGGCACTTGGATTGGAACCGGCAAAAAAATACCGGGTGCCAAATGCTTGGGCCCGGTGCTTGATTTTACGCATGCCGCCAAGGCTTGGGCAAGCGCAGTGGTTCCCACGTTCTAACCACCCTAAAAAAAGCCTTAGCGACCGTGTCAGCGACGCGGCAAGGCACAGAGCGCAGAGGTTTGACGGGTAATGTGTCTTTTTACCGTGTTATAAAGTTTATTCGTTAAATTCATTTAAAAGGCAACACCATGTCAGGTTCAGGTTTCCACGTACACGGCCCGCACGATCACGAGTTGGAGCACGCAGGGCAACACGGCGATCACCACCAAGACAGTGGCAGCAACATGACGGGCCAAATCGCATTGTTTACGGCCATGATCGCCACCGTCGGTGCGCTGTTTGGTTACATGGGCGGCGCGACACAGGCCAACGCCGGCCTGTACAAAAACAATGCGGCCATCAAAAAGACGGAAGCAGCCAATCAATGGAGCTACTTTCAATCCAAAAGCACCAAACAAAACCTGAATGAGTTGGCTCTGGATTTGGGTTCGGGTACCAAAAAAGAGTTTTATGAGTCCGAAATTAAGCGCTACAAAGACGAAAAGGCTGAGATCAAAGCCAAGGCAGAGAAATTAGAGGCGGAGTCGCTTGAGTGGGACGCGAAATCTGATGCGGAAATGCACCAGCATCACCGCTGGGCGCAGGCCACCACGGTGTTACAGGTGTCTATTGCGCTGGCCGCAATTGCGCTGCTGACCAAGAAAAAATGGCTCAAAGCCGGTATGTTCGTGGCTGGGGCGATCGGTGTCACCGTCGGGGTTTTGGCACTCGCGCATATTTAGCGGCTTGCCACTTCTGCATTGCGTCGGCTTTTTAAAAATGATGTTTCCACACAAAAACGCACATCGTTGATGGTTCAAACAATAGCCTCCCCCAGAAAACGTGACGGATTCCTATGAAACTTAAGTCTAATCCTTGGGTCATTACCGGTCTACTTCTCATTGCCTTGATGGTGGCGAGCTTTGTTGGTGTCTCAGCTTACAAAACCCGAACGGATCACATCATCGAGCTCGCGGAGTCGAACTTCAAAAAATTTGAAGTGATTTTCGAGGAGTTGGTGAAGAGCCGGTACCGTGCCATGGGACTCGGTGCGGACGTGCTATTGCTCGACGATGACCTGATCAAAGCCTTCGAGCGCCGTGACCGTAAAAAAACGGCAGAAAATTTGGATGAGTTTTATGAGTCCGTTCGCAAGCGCCATGACCTGACCCAAGTCAACCTCTATATCCCGCCGGCCACGCTGTTCTATCGCGCTCACCAGCCGGAACTGGCGCAGATGGACATGTCCAAGGTTCGTCACGCGGTAGTTGAAGTTGCCAAACGGCAGCAACGCATGATGGTGGTGGAAACCGGCCAGGGCGGCGTGGTCGGCATCCGCGCCTTGGTGCCTGTCTTCAAAGGTGAGGACTACCAAGGAACCATCGAATTCGTGACCAGTTTCCACTACCCTTTGGAAGAGGCCGCGGACCGCTCAGACATGGGCTGGGCTTTTGGAATTACCGAGGCCGTTTGGAAAAATGTCGAGCGCCCTAACGATGAGAAGACCGACATCAAAAAGGGCGATGACATCTACTTTGAGTACAGCGACACGGCGATTCAAAATATCATCCGCGACGCTGACTTTGACCCACGGGCCACTAAATTCATCATCACAGAAGCGGCTGACAAAAAGATATTCATCCACACCCTCAAGGTGCCCAGCTTCAATGGAGAGCCGGTGGTAACGGTCGCCGTGGTGGGCGATTTGACCTCCAAATTTGCGGCCGCGATGGTCGACGCTTGGATTCGATTCTCGGTGGCATTCGTGATTCTGTCCTTGTTGATGGTGGTGGGGTATGTCAAGTTGGACGCGATTCGGGCCGGGATGATGGGCTCATTTGGCGCCCAGCGGCAGATGATGGAGACGCAGATCGCTCTAGGCCAGGTTGCGATCGAAAAGGTGAAAGACCTTGACACCCTTAAGCGCCGCTTTTTCGCGCGCCTGGTTTCTTCCATTAGCGAGCCGCTGTTGGCGATCACCGGTCAGCTTAAAACCGCCACCCGCGCCATGGGCGAAGGCGATGCGGCCGTCCCGCGCCAAAGTTTGAATTTCGCGCTGGCCGAGTCCGAAAACCTGATGCGCTTGGTGGCCGACTATGGGCAGATCGAAGTATTCCGGCAGGGCTTGGCCAAGTCGGGCAGCTCGCTGATGTCGGTGGCTGCATCAATGGAGCGCTTGCAAGCGGACGTTGCGCTCTTCCAGAGATTCCCACAGTTTCATGTTAAGACCCAAATTCAGCCGAACCTGCCGTCGACGCGGGGAGAACCCGCCTTGGTCGAAAAGGCGCTTTCGAACCTCGTGGCCTACGCCGCCCACCTTTCGGGGCAAGGGGAGGTTCTGCTTTCGCTCACCCAGGACAGTGAAAAGTGGTTGGTGATTGCTCTGAGTGGAACGGCCTTTGATGGGCCCAATGCGCCCAAAGAAAATCTGTTGGACGAGAGCCGCCAATTCCTAGAAAAGATCACCGCAGGCATTTTGCCCGATGGCGGCGACAAGAGTTTGATTGGTTTGGTCTTGGCGCGATTGATCATCGAACATTTCGGCGGCAGCCTGGGCATCTCCTCTGCCGATTCGCCAGGATTTGTCGTCCGCTTGCCGGCCGCAATGCAATAACACCGATGCAGGTCCAGGCCATGAAAACAAATTACCGAGGGCTGATCATTGCGCTGATCGTGCTGATGGTGCTGAGCAATCTCACCGAAGGCTTTATCGAGCCGATCGCGTATGTTCTTCAAATAAGCAGCACATCTGTTTGGGAATATGTGGCCGGCGGCGCCGCGTTTATTTTTACGATGCTGGTGTCCCGCTTTATCAAGCAGGAGTTTATCCACGGGTATGTGGAGCGAACCATCGAAGCCAAGGTGCCGGAGCTCATCGGCACGATCACCTCAGGGGTGGTTATTTTTATTGGTTGCTGTTTTATTTTGTCATTGGTCTTTGGGCGCAATATTTCGACCTTGCTAGCGGCCTTGGCCGGTTCCGCAGCGCTCCTCGGCTTTGCCTTGAAAGACTTTGCGGTGGCCTTGTTTGCCGGAATCATCCTGAACTTGGAGAAAAGTTTTCAAGTGGGTGATGTGGTGCGGATAGGCGACAAGCAGGGCTTTGTCGATCAAATTACCTGGCGCAATACTATTTTGCATACCGCTGATCGGGTGATTACCATCCCCAACGTCAGCATCATGAAGCAGGCGATTCAAAACCTGTCGACGACCGCCAATGTAACGCGTCGATCGGTAGAACTGACGATCGATTACGACATCTCCGTTGAGAGCGTCGAGCGCATTTTGTATGCGGGTGTTTTGGGTGCCGCCGGCATAAAGCAGGAAAAACCCCCAAATATCTTTGCCCGCAAGATGACCCAAGATGGAATCTTGTATGAGGTGCAGTATTTCATCTCTAACAAGACCAACGGATTAAAAGCCGACCATGCCATTATCAAAAATGTCCTTGAGTCGATGCGGCGTTCGGACATTTCGGTGGCGTTGCCCCGGCATGGCGTGGTTGAGGGAGTAGGGCGGAGCAAGATTTCCAACCGCTCTTCAGACCTTTTCCATTTGATCCAGCAGGTGCGTCTGTTCCGCAATTTTTCGGATGCCATGTGTTTGGAGATCATCGAGTTGTTGCTCCCGCACCGGTTCCCTGCCGGCGCCCAGGTCGTTCAGCTAGGGGAGTTACGAAATTCCCTGTTTATCGTGGCCGAAGGGCGGGTGAAGTATCAAGGCGTCGATCAGGATGATCAGGCAAAAGACGAATTCTTCGTATCCACGGAGTATTTCGGTGGGCGTTCGCTGGTCGCCTGTTTGCCACAGGCTGCCAAGGTGGTGGCCGAGACGCCGACCCTGATTTACGAGTTGCACCAGTCGGCATTGCAGGTGCTGATTCGATCCAATCCCACCCTGGTCGACTCTTTGGTCAACAACCTTGCGCAGATTCGCTTAGCGCAGTCATCTCAAAATGCCTTAGAAGGCACTCAACCCGGCGACTCTCTGGAGCATCTGATTAGCTCCTACCGTGGCCAGATTGAAGCGAATTACGACGTTCGCAGCACGGCATAAACCTGCCCCATTCTGACCATACCAGTCAGGTGGAGGCTCAGCGGCCGCAGTTCACCAGAAACTTAGCCTTTAGAGGTGACACTTCACCGAAGAAAGCGCCGAAGTCGAAGTGGGTGTGAGTGGCAGCGCCAGGTTTCACGAGCGCGTTCACAGTTGGGGTCACTGTGCTGCTTCACAGCCTGACGACTTGGTGATCTTCCCGCCTGAAAAACCACTAAAGTCTGGTGTTTAGTGGTTTGCAAAAGAAAAAGGGGCTACGTTTTCACGTAACCCCTTAATTTCATTCAGTATTTTGGCTCCTCAACCTGGGCTCGAACCAGGGACCTACGGATTAACAGTCCGGCGCTCTA
>Ga0214921_10005268_pt1 | contig 18396 bp, 17 predicted proteins | sample LL1505_MetaG_FD_177992 | JGI IMG/M metagenome (GOLD analysis project Ga0214921, IMG submission 177992) | Freshwater microbial communities from Lake Lanier, Atlanta, Georgia, United States - LL-1505 | ecosystem: Environmental > Aquatic > Freshwater > Lake | place: USA: Georgia | collected... | reverse complement strand
TCTACTTCAATGATTTCCTGAATACGACCAGGTCTTGCACTCATTACAGCAACCTGATCGCTTAGGAAGATAGCCTCAGAGATTCCATGGGTAACCATGAGGGTAGTAGCAGGCTTCTCAGTCCAAATTCTTAGTAGTTCGAGATTCAAGCGTTGTCTGGTCATGTCATCGAGAGCACCAAAAGGCTCATCTAGAAGTAGTACTGATGGCTGAACAATAAGTGCTCTAGCAATAGAAACTCTCTGGCGCATACCTCCTGAGAGCTGAGAAGGTTTAGCGTTTTCGAAGCCCTGCAAGCCAACTAGTTTGATTATGTCAGCTAGAACCTTAGGGTCAAGCTCTTCACCGGATATTTCAAGAGGCAATTTGATGTTTGATTCAACGCTGCGCCAAGGAAGCAGAGCGGAATCTTGGAAGGCGATACCAAGTTCATGGTTCTTTCGTAGATCCTGAGGTTCTTTACCGTCCACAGTTGCAAAGCCTGAAGTTGGGGTTTCCAGGCCAGCAAGAATTCTAAGAATGGTTGACTTACCGCAACCGGATGGACCTAAGAGAGATAGGAAGCTACCTTTGTCACTGTGAAGTGAGGCGTTCTCGATAGCGACAATCTTCTCTTTACCAATTTTGAATGTCTTTGACAGATTGGAAATGGTAATGCCACTACCCAGAGCTTGAGCGCTCTGGGTAGTGGCATCAATGTTGCTTGACATGTATTGAATTAGCCCTTTAGGTCAGGGTTTTCAGCGTAAACCTCAGCAAGGAGGCTTAGGTCAAATAGCTGATCTGCTGAGATTGTGTAACCGGCAGCCTTTAGGGTTGCTAGGTTCAAGGCAATCATTTCGTCGCTAATGGTGAATAGACCGAAAGCTGCAGTTTCCTCAGTCTGAACAAGGATGTCGTTCTGAGTCTTTGACTGGTAGTACTCCTTTTCAGCGTTTAGGCCTAGGTCCTTACCGTAAACGTTTAGAGCGAGGTCCGCTCCAGCGTTAGGGTCAGCAATTGAGTCCTTCCAACCGCGGATAGTTGCCTTTAGGAAAGCCTTTAGAGCTGCACGGTTGTTATCAATTGAGTCCTGGGTAACAACGAAGCTCTCAGTTACAAACGGTAGACCGTTGTCAGCAAAGAGTAGGTTGGTTACTTCGTAACCTTGGCTTTCAACAACGAAAGACTCGTTGGTTACATAAGCCAAGAAACCATCAACTTCACCGTTTACCAGTGGAGCTGGATCGTACTGAACCGGAACCTTAGTAACCTGGGTGGCGTCGATTCCGTTTGCCTTTAGCAGTGCATCAAACAGAGTTTCGTTAGGGCCAGCCTGAACACCAATGCGCTTACCAATTAGGTCCTGGACTGTGACGATGTTTCCCTTGTCCTTTAGAGAAAGGATGGTGAATGGGTTCTTCTGGTAAGTGGTACCAATGATCTTCAGCGGTGCTCCTTCTTCTAGGATGACCGGTGCTGTTGAGATTGGGTTAGCAATACCAACAAGCGCGTTACCAGAGAGAACTTCTGATTCTGTAGCTGCAGGACCAGCAATTAGGTTCACTGAGCTGAAACCAGCTTCGGTGTAGTAGCCGTTGGTGTCTGCGTTGAACTGACCAGTGAACTCAGAGTTCTTGATCCAGGAGAGTTGAACGTTTAGTGCTCCGAAATCAGCTTTCTCTTCGGTTGCAGCGCAACCGGTTAGAGCTAGAGCTGCAACTGCAATAGTCGCTGATAGTGCTGTGATACGGCCTTTAAGGCTTAATTTGGATGTAGTCAATTGACTAACCTTTCGATGGGTTATTAGATAGGGAAAAGCATTAATAACCGCCATACAACTGTGGGCTTTGAGTCCCGTTATCCAGTTCTGGCGTATTTATACTTTGGCATACAAACAGTGGGCGACACGCCTAAACCTGAAAAGTTGCTCATAATTTTTCAAAAAGCCTGAAACAAAGAAACCAACTTGGACCAACCAAATTCGGGGTTCTGAATGTGTAGTAATCTAGAGGAACACACGGGCCTATGGCGCAGCTGGTAGCGCACCTGCATGGCATGCAGGGGGTCAGGGGTTCAAATCCCCTTAGGTCCACCAAGACAAGAAAGCCACCTCTAGTAGGTGGCTTTCTTACTTAGACTGGTCTAATGACCCATTACCGCGGATACTCAAAAGCCCAAATCGCTGCCCTTATTGACCACACCCTGCTAAAGCCAGAAGCAACTCAAACAGACCTGGATCACTGCATCCAGACAGCTAAAGAGGCTGAAGCAAAGGCAATGTGCATTAGGCCAGTTGATGTGAAGTATTCAGCAGTCGCGCTAGCTGATTCAAATGTTCTGCTCTGCACAGTTATCGGCTTCCCTCACGGAACAGTGACAACTCACACCAAGGTAGAAGAGACCAAAGAAGCTGTTGCTAATGGAGCATTCGAAGTCGACATGGTCATGAACCTTGCTGCTTTTGCCAGTGAGAACTATGAACTTGTTCAAGAAGATATTGCAGCAGTTGTTAGAGCTGCTAAAGAGACAAATCCTAAGGCTGAGGTAAAGGTAATCCTAGAAACCTGTCTCTGGACTGAACCGCAGATCTTCCACGCCTGCCAGCTAGCAGAGCACGCTGGAGCAGACTTTGTGAAGACCTCAACAGGATTCCATTCTTCTGGTGCAACTGTTGAAGCAATCAAGACCATGAGACTGGCCGTTGGAGACAGATTGGGAGTTAAGGCCTCTGGTGGCATTAGATCCCTAGATGCTCTGATTGATATGGCAGAAGCTGGAGCATCTAGAGTCGGCGCTTCAGGAACTACCGCAATTCTCAAGGAATTCACAGAAAAAGCTACTTCAAACTAACCCTTCCAAAATTAGGATATGACTATGAGTAATTCACACAACCCAGTAATGAACCGCATGCTTCCTGCAACCATTGAGAAAGCACAGGCTGAATACGATGCACAGTTCGAGAGCATTGTCTCAGCTCAGAAAATGACCGTTGGTGGCACAGCCATCAAGATCGTTGGTCTCTTTGCCCTACTACTTACCGGCGCACTAGTTGCTTGGAACGTTGACGAAGTCAAGGGTCTAATGATTCCAGCAGTCTTTGTAGCCCTTGGTCTTGCTCTTTGGATCTCCTTCTCTAAGAAGGTAAGACCAGGTGCAGTAATGGCCTATGCAGTAGTGGAAGGTGTATTTATTGGAACCATCTCATACTTCTTCGAGCAGGCTTATTCAGGCATCGTAATGAACGCAGTTCTTGGAACTCTAACTACTGCAGGTGCAATGTTCACCGCATACTCAATGGGCTGGGTAAAGGTAACCTCAAGATTCACTAAAGTAATGACCTTTGCTCTAATTGGCTACGCAGGCTTTGCTCTAGTAAACCTACTGGTAGGTATGTTCACAAGCTCAGCCGGTATCTACTCAACAGAGTTCGCTTGGATTGCTGGTCTAGTAGGAGTGGGCCTTGCTGCCTTCACCCTAAACCTAGACTTCGAAGATATCTCACAGGGAGCAGCTCAGGGTCTTCCTAGAGAGTATGAGTGGAAGGCAGCCTTCGGCTTGCTAGTCACTATGGTCTGGCTATACCTAGAGATCCTTAGACTTCTAGCTATCTTCAACAGAGACTAAGAAGCTTACTAATTCACTCTTCCAGGGTGTGATCTACTTTTTTCATCGCCTACGGAAACGAATTCTCAGGCCAAGCTTTTTGCTCTTCGGATTCCGGTATCCCGAACCAAAGTTTTTAGCTAGGCTTGTCCTCAGCAGGAAACAGAGAGCGAGATGGAACCATGGCGGCATTGATAAAAGGGCAGACTTACCCCTTTTCCGGAAAATATAACAACCTGATGTTGAAGTTAGTTTCAACAAATCATCCCCAGAGCGGAGAGGTCAACTTCTTTGGTTCTTGGATGCCGAATAAACCGGTTTTTTATGCTTTAACTGAGTCCGCGTACCTTGAGTCGAACTACAGAATTGCCATGGGTCCAAAACTTAAGGACTACACCAACTTCATGTACCTGCCGGTGGAATCAATAATTGAAGTTCTCTTAAACGAGGACGACGTAGTTTTGTTTACAATCAATTCAACAATCGATGATGTTCACTTGCACGGAGCAACCGAGAAGCAGGAAAGCGTCATTCAACCTACATCTGTTCTTGCTGAAGACTTTGAAGATCTCTGTAGATTTCTTCACGCGGCACAAAAGACCAAAGGCGTAAAGCTAGCTGAGATCAAAGAAATCTCTGGCGACTCAGTTCAGGAAGTTTCTCTTGGGATTGAAGAGATGACATCAGCGCTCCTCAAAGCCAAACAACTACTTGACTCGGGCGTTATTTCCCAAGAGGAGTTTGATGAAATGAAGAAATCTCTTCTCAAAAACTAGCCCATCAATTTCTTTTTTAGGCCATTAAACTCAGCTTCGCTTATAGCTCCTGCGTCTAATAATTCCTTAAGTTTCAGAAGCTGTTCCACCACGTCTGCTGTGTTGCTGGATTTTGAATCTTTGGGTTTAGTTTCTCCAGCCTTTTGAATTTTGCTGGTCTTGACTTCCATAATTCTGCTTTCGATGTGCCTTTGCAGTTTATTTATTGCCATTTGAGATGCGCCATTCGCTTCTGCTACCGCCATATATCCAATTTTTCCGAAGTCCATTCGGGCAACTGTTGGATTCATGCTAACCGAACATCCTTTACCTTCATCTGTGATTATTACGCTTATCACACCATCCCATGCTTTATACCTATTCCTTGTTTGGACTTCTAGGAAGCTAGGAGGATTTGATTGGCGCAGGCCAAATCCTGAATCGGCCACTGCCTTCATTACTGCTGCGAATGCTTGTTCGCTCGATACGTTATAAGTTGACATTTATACCTCTCAAGGAATCGCTTGTTGCTCTAACTTTATTCATTGTATCTTTGGCTTGTTCCCATTGCTAAACAATTGTTTCGCAGAGTATCGCTCCCAAAGCTCATCTAGTCGCCAAGCGTTCTCGGCCATGATGGAGACACCTTTAGCTCCAGTTCTTCTAACCTTGCCACCGATTAGCATCAGCTTCGTATTGAACAGGACATGAGAACACCTTTGTTGAGCATCGTCAAAGAAGGTGGCATCAGAACAACCTGAACCATCATCTAGAGAAACAAACACCACCCGCTTACCTGATCTCATCGGCGGTGTTTGTGTTGCAACACGAACACCAGCAACCAAGACATTGGTCTTACCTCGAATATCCAATAACTCATTGGCATAGACCACACCAAGTTCATCTAGCATCGGTCGATACTTCTCTAGAACATGTTCAGAGATGTCCATATTCAGTAGTTCTAGTTCCGTCTCAACCTTGGAAGCAGTTGATGGTTCAGGATTCCCCTTAGGCATCTGTTCAATAAAGCTTTCAGAGAAGAGTGAATACTCATCCTCTTCAGGACGTACCTTAATTGTGTTTAGCTCCTTTACCTTCTCTAGAACATCACCTCTAGTGGAACCCTTAGCCAAATCATCAAAAGCACCAATCAGAGCCAACCTTTCAAATGTTCTTCTAGAAGGCTTGGCTCGTAGATAGAAATCACTCAGTGAGGAGTATGGCTGACCTGAAATGATGCGGTTGATTTCTGTCTCACTAATTGATTTCAGGTCGACAAAACTCATCCTGATAGCGCTGGTGCCATCGTGTTTCTCAACATGAAATTCACTAGAAGATTTGTTGATATCTATTGGCAGCAACTTGACTCCCAGTCTTCTAGCTTCAGCCAATAACAATCTCCTCGGATACATTCCAGGATCATGAGTCATAACACCGGCCAAAAACTCAGCAGGGTAGTGGGTCTTTAGCCAAGCCGACTGGTAAGTCGGTAGCGCAAAGGCCGCACCGTGTGCTTTACAGAACCCGAATGAACCAAAGCCAGCAAGAATATCCCAAACCTTGTCGATTACCTGCTTCGAATAGCCCTTCTTAGCGGCACTTACTCTAAAGAAGTTTTCTATCTCTCTTGCCATGCCAGGTTTCTCTAGAGACCTTCTAAGTTCATCTGCACGAGCCAGTGTGCAACCAGTCATCACATGCAGAATACGGAGCACATGCTCGTGGAAGATAACCACTCCGAAGGTTTCCTTCAAGATTGGCTCTAAGTCCTTGTGAATGTATTCAGGCTTTTCGAAACCATGTCTTCTATCTAGATAAGGCAAGATCATGTTGCCTTTCATAGGTCCTGGTCTAAACAAAGAAATCTGAATGGTTAGGTCATTGAACTCAGTTGGCTGATGCTTACCGGTTAGCTCTCTTTGACCTGGAGACTCAATCTGGAAGATACCCAGAGTGTTAGTAGTTCTAATGGCTTTGAAGGTTGCTGCATCATCCTTAGCAATACCGTCTAGATCTAGAGAGACTCCTCTGACTCTCTTTATCTCACTAACCGCATAAGCCATGGTTGACTGCATACGAACACCTAGAACATCTAGCTTTAGAAAACCCATCGGATCCATGTCATCTTTATCAAACTGACTCATCGGTAATCCCATACCGCTAGGTTCAACAGGAGTTAGTAAAGGCAGAGTTAGATCACCCAAGATAACTCCACAGGGATGCATTGAGATATGTCTTGGGATACGGTCTAATCGTTCAGTCATGTCAACCAGCAGGTTCATCTTCCGGTCATGCTCAACTGCCTGAGCAAACTCAGCAAGCTCAGGCTTTACCCGAAGAGCATTACGGAAACTGCTAGCGCTGAATCGCCACATCGATTCAGCGATGCTATCTACCTGGTCAGGGTCTAAGCCAAGAGCAAGAGCACTGTCTCGCATTGCTCCACGTCCGCGGTAAGTCGATTGCATGGAGAGCAAGGTAACTCGTTTAGAACCGTAACGCTTAAAGATTGCGCGGTAGATGTCATGTCTTCTAGCTGACTCAACATCGATATCGATATCAGGTAGAGAAGATCTTTCAACTGATAAGAATCTCTCAAACAAAAGATCATGCTCGATTGGGTCAACGCCAGAGATACCTAACAGGTAGTTCACTAAAGAGCCAGCACCGCTACCACGAGCAGCAATCCTGATGTTCATATCCCTAATCATCTGAGCAACATCAGCAACAGTTAGGAAGTATGTTGCAAAGCCAAGCTTGTTGATGGTAATCAACTCTTGATTCAACCGGTGTTGAATCTTCGAGAGATTCTTACCTGAAACAGAACCATATCTCCAGTTCACACCTGACTGCACCTTCTGAAACAAAACTTCAAAAGGTGAACCTTCAATACCTAAAGCTTCTTTCTCTGGAGTCTTAGGTTTACCCCAACCACAGTCAGAAACAGGATCTAATCGACAGAGATCGGCTAGTAGGGAAGTGTCAGAAAGTAACTTCCTTGCTCTCTTTCTGTCTTCAGTAATCTCTAGAGCAACAGCTTGCATCTGAGCTTTAGGTTTCAACCAAGCCTGAGCATTAGGTTGTGGTTCAAACTTTCCTAAAGGTTCAAGAAATCTTGCAGCATCCAGAATGTCTGCAGTAATTGCATCATCAGGTTCGATGTATCTAACGGAGTTAGTAAGAACTGCTGGAACATTCAAAGAATCAGCTAGTTCCAGCATTCTCCTTGCCTGAACCGAAGAGAACATCTTTCCTGGTTCAGTTAGTAGAGAAACAATCTCAAGACCTAGAACACCCGGCTTATTAAATAGTTCTAGCCATTTACCTAAAGCCTTAACCGCAGCAGTCTTAGATTTGCCAAGAGTTGCTTTACCAACATCACTATCAGGACCAAGAAGAACAGTGATAACACCAGAACTAGCTAAAGCAGCCAGTTTGGTTCTCTTGATACCAAACTGCTTCTTCTTACCTCCAGCATGCGCCTCAGTAACCACAGCACAGAGAGTTGCCCACCCTAAACCCTTGTTCTGGCCATGGGCTAGAACAACCACTCGAGCAAGTAAAGAGCCATCCTCATCCAGAACAGGTAGATCCACCCCAACAATAGGAGCTAGATCTACCTGTAGACAGGCACCAATGTGCTTCACAGCACCATAGAGCCCATCCCTATCAGTGATTGCAAGAGCATCAAACCCCAGGTTATGAGCAGTCTCAACCAATAGCTCAGGCCTATTAACCCCATAGTGAGAAGAGAACCCTGAGGCTACGTGAAGGTGGGTAAAGCTCATAAATCGTCCTATAACAAATATCCGAACATATGTTCGGATATAGAAGTTTATAGGTTTGGGGTGACATTGCAAGTCGATGCAAAAAGCGCTAGATGATGGGGCTCAGAGTCCTATAGTCTTTTCGGGAATGCCCGTGAAAGGTGCCCAAAATGATCATCGGAAGAGACTGGTACACAAGGCGACCAGAATTCCAGTCCAAACTAGAAAGTCTTAGAAACTATATCGGCAGCATCGAGGGAGATTTACCAGTAGAAGCAACATACGCAGGTAAACGTGGCGCAATGGTGGTTGATGTAATCACTTCAAGGCAGAGGCAATACAGCACAAGAGTCGTCAAGATTGTAAGGGATTGGACCTCCGCTGTTCCAGAAGCAACACTAAATGAACTTGTTACAAATCCGCTGGAAAAAAAGTTATACGGACTCCGTGAAGGCGAGTCTGAATCAATTACCAATGTCGCTAAAGGGCTTTTGAAATTCGGTGTTGATTTTGGGATAGACGACGAAGACCTTATCTGTGAAATTTGGGCTACTGCTGTAGAAGGCTTTAGATTTGCGCCAAAACTAGATCCATACGTTGGTCATGTTGACGGCATGGGCATCGCTTTGTTTGCATATATGCGGAAGCTATCGGGGGATGAGGCAATAAAACCTGATGTCAGGGTTAAGCAAAGACTCCAATCAATGGGCTTCGACGTTCCAGAAGGGCCTCAGGCACTAATGCTGTTGTGTGAGATTTTGGCAGATGAACTTGGGATTCAAAGATCATCTTTTGATAGTTATCTTTGGAGAGACCCCTCCAATTAAAGGTTTGCCTCTACCCAACTCTGAATCCGACTATTCCGAGCCTTTACAAAGTCAATTGTGTTGTTTTTGTATTGCATATAGCTATCAACCGAATCAGGCCGAGGAGAACCTTCGAATGATGAATCGTGTGGTAGGAAGAACTTTACTTCCGTGCAGTTCTCACTAACTAAATCTTGCAGCAGAAAGAATTGAACATAACCTTCAAAGTTCTCAAACAACCTAAAGAATTCAGAATAAAGACTTAAGGTAGGTTCCAGCGGGTTTGAATTTCCCAGGTAATGAAGCCTGATGCATTCAAGCGATAAATCAAATCGGTCGTTTAGCCTTGAGCTGAAGCCCCGGGCGGCGTTTATTGTTGCTTGACCGTCTATACGGTTACCTGGAAACAGGATTTTCGCACCGATGACACTTCCAATTGACTGAAACTCATCTAGTTCTGCCGCAGGGATTTGATCAATTAGGAACTTCATTCTTTTTTGATCTCTCAGGGAGTGGGAGATAGTGTCACTGCTTAGGTGGAATTCTCCCAAGTTTGACTTGTGCACAAGGTACTTACCTCTTTCGGGTTGAAGATCAAAAAGAGTTCCGTTTGGTAGTGGTTTGCTCCAAAGCAGTTGGTGCTGTGACTTCAAAGTTGGACTGTGAGTGTCTGGATCTTGCCCTCTTGAATCAAGCCGGTGGTCGTAATCAACGTTGAATTCCATTACAGTTCCTTTGTCCCATTTTGGAAACACCCTACCCCGAAAAGCGGAGGTTAAGTAGCTACTCAAACCGCCTAAGCAACTTCCAGCTGTTAGCGGCAGTGTTATGAAGTAATTCAAAAGGACACTTAGTTCCATCTCCAGTTGCTAGGAAGCGCCACATCTCTACTTCTACAGCACCAGAACCAATACCTCTGTGGGCTCTTTCTCCTACCCACCATTCAGTCCTGGCAAACCATCTCACCGGTCTAGAACTAACCTGGTAGTCCTTTTCTCGCCATCTAAATAGGGCAGGAGCACCCTCCTGATCCACTAAAACAGCCACAGCTTCGTCTATACGACCCATAAATCACCCTAGCGAATTATTCGAACATTTGTTTGAATTATAGAGTGTACAGGAGTCGGCAGACTTTTATATTTTAGGCACTACCTAATCTGACGCTGGCATCAGAGCGCTATAGTTGGGCGCAGGAAAAAAATTTTAGATTTTAGATTTGTTTGCAGGTTTAGGGATATGACTGATTTGAGTCGCATCTTCTACTACCCCGGTTCTGCTACCGAACTTTGTGCTTAATTATCTTAGGTGCAAAGAGGGCCAGTCAGTAAAAGCCGGAAGTGCTAGCTCAGGAAAAAAGCGTTGACGCAGCTTCGGCAATGCGCTTTTCTGAAATCTCGATGTATTTATCCTCTCTTTCGATAAGTAAATACTCTCTTTTAGTGGCTATGCAGGCTACGGCAGTACTTCCACTACCACCAAAGCAATCCAAAACGATGTCGCCTGGATCAGAGCAATGCTCAATAATGTTAACTAAAAGGCTGATGGGTTTAGGCGTTATGTGGCCCATTTTTTTTGAATCAAAATCAAATTGCCAGACTGAGTGGCTATTCTTTTTGTTTCTAAATTTAGGCACTAGGTCGTCAATTGTCAGTCCCAAGTACTTTGTTATTGGAACGATAGTATCTGCAGTCGGGTAGTTTTTTCCAGTTTCGATGTTGCTGTACCAACCAGTAAACCCGCCGGTTTTACTTAAAATTTCATTGCCAATCTGGGATGACTTTATCCCCAATTCTAAACGCCGCTTGCGAAGTTTTAGATGAAGATCCTTTCTTGTATAAAATAAAACGTATTCGGCCATCTTCTGGAAATTGTTCAGATTTTCAACTTGGAGGAATCCATTAAGGAAGCCTTCTTGTTTTGCCCCGGGGAAGAGCTTGTTCCAAACAATAAAATTACGAAACTCAAAAGTAGTGTGATCTTGAATCCTTCGATCTAAATCGGCCATAATCCTAAAGTCATTGTGGAAAAACCAGAAGGAACCAGAATCTTTCATCACTCGGTCTAGTTCAATAAATACTTCTTGCATCCAGTCTAAATAATTTAAACCAGTGTATTCCTTGGCGGCATACCCTTTCTTAACCTCACCGAAATCGTCCCACTCATCTTTTCCAATGTTGTATGGAGGGTCAATTACAATCAGATCTACAGAATTGCTAGGAAGCTTTTTCAATTCTTCTAGGCAATCACCCTTGATTAGTGTGCTCATATGCGTCCTTTATAAATAGATGAATCTCGTTCAGTGGATTATCCGATTGAATTATGTTTCCTCTCCTAGTAATTGGGATCACGTTCATACCCCTAGTCATGTACTTTTGTGCAGAGAGTGGAACAATATGCCCGAATTGAATTTGGTTAGGGTCAGTTCCGCTTTCAATGGAATACCACTCTGGCTCAAGCGTGCAACCAATAACGGCATCGCAGAGGAAACCTGTCGAATTAGTTATGTATATTTTGTCGCTCCTTAGATTGGACGCGATTTCAATTCCTCGTGTTTTCATTGACGAGGCTAAAGATTTCGGGAGGGTATGCGTAACTCCCTTTTGAAGCATAAGGAGGCAAGCGAAATCAAATTGAGCTGTTGCAACTGTAAATGGAGTCCCTCCGTGTTCCAGTGGCACAGCCGCCTTCATTTTAAGATTGTTAGCTTTCCACTTATGTCTTTCGTTTAATTGCCGGTATCTAGCTTTAGATACTTGTATAGGGAAGGTTCTGCGGGCTCGATTTTTGAATAGGATGTCGTCGTCACCCGGCGTTATCGCACAATCCTTAATTTTGTTGGCGAACTCATCAGAGAAGTATTTTGCAAAACTTCCTGAGCACTTTGTTTCGTGAGATTTTGGTAGGCAGCACAGATTCAACCGCGACTTTTCTCTAAAAAACCTAGCAAAAAACGCAGAGTCATCGGAACTCAGATATTCTTTAATGCTATTCAGTGAAGTTTGAAAGGTCTCTTCCTTGACCCCACCCGGGACAATCTTTAGGCAGATCAGCTCGAGGTATTCACTGTCTTGCTCGAATGACTCGGCTTCGCTGACGGCACTTTCGAGATCAGATGTTACGAATTCAAACATAGGAGAACCCTAGCAAAGAAATTTTGCGTTTGACTTCAGTGTGCTGAATTGGTCCTCAGGCATTCAACTGGGCTATCAGTGCTGAAGAATTGTTTCTAACGTTTCCTGCTTCAGCGCTCACTGGCCAGAACTCGACCTGACCTGCAATCTCATCGGATTCGTTTGCTAGTTCGTTGAGTAGATCTTGAGTTGTGTGTTCAGCATCTTCTAAGTTGTCTGGGTCAAGCCATTCAGCCATAGATGAAGAAGATAAGAGGATTGGGTTTCTCTCGTGGATTGGGGCTAGAGGTTCTGCTGCATCCTTGGTGAAGATTGCCAAGGACAGTAACCAACTGGTTGGATCATCAGGTTTCTTGGTTGGGTCGGACTACCAGTCGTACATACCAGCTAGTGCAAGCATGCCTTGGGCCCCGGCGTTGACATATAAAGGTTATTTATAGCCAAAGCCTCTTACTTCCCAGTCTTGCTCACCTTGATCTGAACTACTTTCTTTAGATCGAGGTATTTGCCTGAGGTCGGGGCGGTGAGGTCTACTAGGCAGGTTCCTGCCTTCTTACCTGCGGTTACCTTTAGCATCTTGGTGGTTACCTTCTTACCCTTAACGGTTGTAGTTACATTTGCTACCTTGGCTGTACAAGGACCTGTGACTCTGAACCAAGCTACAGCTTTGGTGTTAGTGATTAAAGGTAGGTTGATGGTTCCTTTGAACTTCAGAGCTTTAGGAGCTTTGAATCCAACGATGCTCTGGACTATTGGCTTGTAACAGTCGTTTACAGATTTAGAAGCAGTAGTCGCTGTTGTCATGCCAGCAGGGCAGGCAATGGGGGTAGTGCTGTTTAGTTCTGTGGTGTAGAAACCTCGCTCAACAGGAGAACATCTTCGCTGTTGTTCATTTCTAGTACTACCCGCATTACAGGTGGGCATTGTTTCACCAAGAGTGAAGAGGGACGAAGCTAAGATTCCACCAGGGGAGTCGATCACCGCTCTATATGTTCCTGAACAGTCTGTCCCCTCTTCAAATATCTTGTTCTCATCGGGAACTGGAACGCTTGCATAGTTTTCATCCTTTGAAGTGAATGAGAGATTGGCAGTTATAACACCGTTGTTAGACCCTGGCTCATTAATAATCACGGCTGTGATCCAGTCATTGTTTTGTGTGTTGGTGATGGCAAGTCCAATAGGGCGAGCCTCATCTGGAAGTGAAGCAATTACTGAGATGCTGCAATCTCCAACACTTGACTGAACAGCAGAGATTGTGTACTCGAAGTCTGGTGGTGTAACAGTCTCTGATCTGGTCGGTGTAATTCCGAAACCGTCGGTCTGGAGTTCTGGTGCCCAAGTAGAAGACCAGTAGTTGTTTAACAGGTCTCTGTATTCAACGCTCACATAGAGTGGTGAGCCACATAACCAAGAAGTACTTACTTGGTAATCCTCGCTAGCAACTCCAGCAATGTCTATAGGCCCGCTAGAGAGCTGTGTTGGATCAAAAGTGAAATCCATAACTCCTGCTGCAACCTGGTCAGAGATTGTCAGCGTTAGTTGATCAACTTGGCCATCTTGGTGGTAACTGTTTATGGTGATTTTTGTGGAACCAGGTAGCGGTGTGCTCGGAAGTGCTGCGAGAATTCTGAACTGGCAACCTGCGTTGTTCAGGTTGATGAGTTTCTGAATTGGGGAACCGCCTGATGTAACTGGTTGGTTAGGCTTATCAACTACCACGTTTTGAACAGAGCTTGTGGCTACTGGTGCACCTCTGTATTGGTAACCAGCTGAGAATGTAAGCGTGTCGCCACATTGGAATGGCGTTCCTGTAAAAGAGCCCACCCAACCTGCTTGATTAGGCAAGTCATTGATTTGAGCCAAGGTTGACGTGCCGGAGTAGAGAAAGTTTCCGTTGAGTTGATCTGCTGGAAGTCTCCCAATAATCACGGTTCCGGACTGGTTTTCAAGTTTTGTAAAAGTTGTTCCAAAGTCTGGAGTCACGGGGAACATGTATGCGTAATAGAAACTGCAGGTCTCCGTGTTAAGGCTGTGTGCAAGAACGGTCGGAGCAGGAGTAACCACTGCGTTTATCTGGAAGGTGACAGTAGCAGATGGAATGTAACCACCGTAAGAACCACCATTGTAGGAACAGTGGTATCCGCTAAGTGTGAACGTTCCAGTTGTGGTAGGTATTCCGGTTACGAGCCCCAAATTGCTCATGGTTAATCCATCAGGCAATTGACCATTTTGGTAGTAAACATTCGTTACGTCGTTTTCACCGCAACCTAGGTCAAACGAAACTGTATCACCAACCGTGTAAACGATTGGATCCGGTAGCCAAGGTGCAAAAGCTGCCTGAGCAGGCGAAGCAGGAATCAGAGTAGCTCCAACTAGTGATAGGAGTGCGCCGATAAGGCCTAGTTTCTTAATCATTTCAATTCCAATTTTTCGGGGTAGGGCTTAAGGCTAGCAGTGTTGATTATAATTGCTGTTGAAGAATTGAGCGAGGTAGGTAAGCCCTGGCTAGCTGAGTTGAAGCGGGGGAGCTCATCTATCTTGGGAAGAATTATAAAGCGCCAAGATTAGGTCTACTGGAACCAGCAAAAGTACTTTTTTAAAAGTGGCAATGGGATTATCCGATGCTCTTGGAGGATCCATTATTCTCGTCCTAGCAAGCAGATAATTTAGGTTCAACTGACGCGGGCTTTCTTCGTTCTTAGGCATTCAACTTGGCAATGAGAGCCGAGGAGTTGTTTCTAACATTGCCAGCTTCAGCACTCACTGGCCAGAACTCAACCTCTGCTGCAACCTGATCTGATTCTTCAGCAAGTTCGTTTAGCAGAGCTTGACTGGTGTTATCAGGGTCTTCTAGGTTTTCTGGGTCTAGCCATTCAGCCATTGAGGAAGATGAGAGCAGGATTGGGTTTCTCTCGTGGATTGGAGCTAGAGGCTCTGCTGCGTCCTTGGTAAGGATTGCAAAGGATAGCAACCAACGAGTTGGATCATCAGGATTCTTGGTTGGGTCTAACCACCAGTCGAAGATACCAGCAAGGGCAAGCATGCCTTGGTCACCCGCGTTGATATAAAAAGGTTGTTTGGAACCGTCCTCTTTGATTTGCCATTCGTAGTAACCAGAGACTGGCATTACGCAGTGCTGTCTCAGCACTGCGTTTCTAAAGGTTGGTTTCTGAAGAACAGTTTCGATACGAGCATTGTTGTGCAGGGGAGTATTTGCTGGCCCCTGAGAGTTTCTAGGAATAAGGCCCCATCTTGCTGAGTGAAGCTGCCTTCTAAGTTCTCCAGCATGTTCGCCCTCGTTCTCTTTGAGAACTCGGTCAACAATGATTGAGGCTGGAAGTGATGGTGGGTTGTTATAGGTAATACCTGGCTGCTCACCTATTACATCGTCAATGTCAAATAAGGTAGCGAGTTCACCAATAGATGTGGCAACTACTGTTCTGCCACACATTAAGCGTTAGGTCTCTTCATCTCAGCTTCACGAAGCTTCTTAGCTCTGGCCTTAGCTTCTTCTGTTTCTTCGATCATGGCAGCAGCTGACTTTTCTAGTCGCTTCTTGATGATAGTTACGACCACTAGGAAGACAAGAATGATTCCAGCAAAGACCGCTCCACCGAACTTGAACTGCTTTAGTGAATCTGTTGCTCCATGAGCAAACCAGCCAATGCCTAGGTAAACACTTGACCAAACAGCACAGGCTCCAACGGTCCAGGTAATGAAGGTTCTGTATGTCATCTTGGTCATACCTGCTGTAACAGGTACTACTGAGTGAAGAACTGGTAAGAATCGAGACATTGCGATGGCAAGCCCTCCTCTAGATTCAACGAAAGCATCTGCTTGGTGCCAAACCTTTTCAGGAATCTTTAGACCTAATTTGCTTGATCTGATTCTTGCTCCAAAGACTCTTCCGATATAGAAACCTAGAGATTCACCAGCAAAAGATCCTGCCATTACGGCTAAGAACAGGAAGAGGAAATCCAACCAATCTCTGACCATGGTTCCAGCAGCCAAGACAATTGTGTCTCCAGGAACTAGAAGACCAATAAAGAGGCTGGTTTCTAGGAAGATGGCAAAGCCGGCTAGTAGGTCACGCCAGAGTGGGTCAAAGGTGTGAACTGCGTTATTTAGCCAGTCAATGAATTCGGTCACAGGTAAATCATCCCACGCTTGGAAGGTCTTGAATTAGGATTTTCAGCCTTCTCTCAAATTGCGGGATGTGTGTTCCTTCTGCGAAGTTATCGCTAACTCCTACCCAGTTGACTACCGGTCTAATACCTTGAAGAGAACTAAGTAACCAGAGTTCAAGACCAACTAGATCTTCTGGGGTGACGTGTTCAAATCTGGTCTTGATGTTCATGCTTGCTGCAATAGTAAAGATCTCAGTTCGGGTAACTGATTCAAGCCAAGGGATTTCATTTCCTGGAGCACAAAGCAGATCTCCTCGCCACCAAATCAAAGAGGAAAGAGCTCCTTCGCTTATTTCTCCGTCTTTGGTTAGAAGTATTGCTTCATCAGCACCTAGTGCTTGGGCTTGCGCTCGAAGTTCTGAGCCTAGGGCTAGTTCTGGACCTTTGACAGTTAGGTCCAACCTTGGGTCTGGTTCTGGGTAAGTCCAAAGGGTTGCAGGTCCTAGCTGTGCTGGGGCTTCACGGACTACTAGAGACAGGGTTGGTTCTTGTTCTGCTCTGAGTTCAAGTCTTGGGAAGAGTCTTCCTGTTCTAGGAATCTGTTGCCAGGCTGCTTCGAAGAACTGGGGAAGGTGTTCTTTCAGTTCTGGGTGTTTGAGTTCGATGGCTCTGGTGAATCTGTCGGTGTGTAGGTTAAGCGATCTGACTCTGCCATCAACAACTAGGAAAGAGTCGGCAATTAGGACATCAGAATCTAGGGCAGGAGAGGGTTTTAGTTCTCCTGCTGTGTAGATAAAGGTCTGGTTCAAGTGAGCTTCCTAAATGCTTTGCTTATGGCTCTAATCTTAGATAGTTAGACACTTAGGGAAGGCAAGGTTTAGATGCGTTTATATGCAGCATCCCTGCCTAGCCGAGTCTCCATGCCTGATGCGTTTATCTCTCTGCATGCTAAAGACGAATACTCCTTCTTATTGGAAAGAGAATCGAATCAGGAGAACAGATTCAGTGTTATGGGTGCAGCTTTATCACTAGTTGAAGATGCTAGAGAAGCACTAAAAGATCTTGCTGGTTTTGTTGATAACGAAATTGATCTTCCATTTGACTTTAGACCTGGACTGGTTGGAGCCTTTAGTTACGAAGGTGAAGAGAAGTTCATGTTGGTGGATAGAGCGATAGTTCTAGACCATCAGAAACTAACGGCTTGGTTTATTGGAGTATTTGAATCAGAAGCTGAATTCAACAGTTGGCGAGATGCAGCACTTCTCAGACTTGCTCTAATTGGCGGTGAAGGAGCTATCTATCGTCATGCTAACCGAGTTGAGACTATTGATAGTTCTTTAGTTCACTCTCTGCATTCTGATTCTGAATACTTAGGCCTTATTGAGGAAGCTAAGGAAGCAATCGCCAGAGGCGATGCCTACCAGCTCTGTCTAACTAACCAGTTGACTATTGAAACAGAAGTTGATCCTTTCGCTGTCTATCTAAGACTTAGAGAAGCAAACCCTGCTCCTTACCTTTCTTATCTAAAGCTAGGAAGCACTTCGGTTGTTTCTAGTTCTCCTGAGCAATTCCTTCGAGTCAGTTATTCTGGTGTGGTTTCAAGTAAGCCGATTAAGGGAACCAGACCAAGGTCTGCAGATGCTGAGCTGGATAAGCAGTTAGCAGAAGAGTTACGTTCTAACGAAAAAGAGCGTGCTGAGAATCTGATGATTGTTGATCTGATGCGTAATGACCTAGGTCAGGTATCAGAACCTTCAGATGTTGTGGTGGCTAAGTTATTTGAGGTTGAGAGTTACGCAACAGTTCATCAGTTGGTGAGCACTATCACTGCTGTCTTGAAGCTAGGGTTAGATGTCTTTGATGCTGTGAATGCTGCCTTCCCTGCGGGTTCGATGACAGGTGCTCCTAAGCAGAGTGCAATGAGTATTTTGAGTGAACTAGAGGGAGCTCCTAGAGGTATCTACTCGGGTTGCTTTGGCTATGTTTCTCTCACTGGGGCTGCTGATCTGGCTATGACCATCAGAACTATTGTTTTTGAGTCGGGTAAAGCATCCATTGGTATTGGTGGGGGAATCACTATTGATTCTGATCCTGAGGCAGAACTGATGGAGACCAAGCTTAAAGCTAGGGCTCTTCTAGGTGCTTTAGGGGTTGAGCAATAGGTATTTATTGGTTTGGTAGCCTAGAACCTAAGTATTTACCTGAATTGAGATCATGAACGAGAT
>Ga0214921_10005267_pt1 | contig 18399 bp, 21 predicted proteins | sample LL1505_MetaG_FD_177992 | JGI IMG/M metagenome (GOLD analysis project Ga0214921, IMG submission 177992) | Freshwater microbial communities from Lake Lanier, Atlanta, Georgia, United States - LL-1505 | ecosystem: Environmental > Aquatic > Freshwater > Lake | place: USA: Georgia | collected... | reverse complement strand
GCCAAGCGCTCAAGCCCGCCACCACAGCCGCGCAGACCACCGAGAGGCTCAGGCCCTTCCAGCGCGGGGCCAGATAGGTGCGCAGAACCCGGCTGGCCAAGGCGCGGTCGGTGATCGACGGTTCAGAGGTGGGCGAAAACTCATCCATAGGCGATGGGTTGACCGTGATTGCGCGCAAGTCAAGCAGGACAGGCTTCCTTTTCACTGCATAAGGTCATAACCAGAGGCCTTAAACAGGAACCGTGATCTTGTCAGGCTTCGATCTCAACACCTCGGCTGGGCGCCGCCGAGCCTATCTGGACTATCTGGTCAATGACCACGCCTTCTTGCGCGTGGGCTTCCAGAACGCCCATTGGATCACGCCAGAACTGGTGCGTACCAACCAGCCTTGGCCGTTCCAACTGGCCTGGTGGAAGAAGCAGGGCGTGCGCACGATCATCAATCTGCGCGGCGGCTTTGATGGCAGCTTCTATGCGCTGGAAAAGGATGCCTGCGAGCGGCTGGGCCTGACCATGGTCGACTTCACCATCACCTCGCGTGAGGTGCCATCACGCGAGCGGGTTCTCGGCGCGCGAGATCTGTTCGCTTCGATTGAATATCCCGCCCTGATGCACTGTAAGTCCGGCGCAGACCGGGCCGGGATCATGAGTGTCTTCTATGCCCACTTCCACCTCGGCCTGCCGATCCGCGAGGCGATGAAGGAACTGTCCCTGCGCTATCTGCACGTCAAACAGGGCAAGACCGGCGTGCTCGACTATGTGTTTGAGCGCTATCTGGCTGAGGGCGAGCCGATTGGCCAAAGCTTCATCGACTGGGTCATGAGCGATGCCTACGATCCCGCCGCGATCAAGGCCGATTTCCGGTCGCAGTGGATTGGCACGTTGTTGACCGAAAAGCTGCTGCGTCGCGAATAGGCCGCGAAACTAGGCCCGTCCGGTCTGACCTGACAGGCTGCTGGCATGGACGCCAATCTTGGCCAAGGCCTTGGACCACTTGTCGTTAGGGTTGGGATCGAACAGCAGGTCCTCGTCCGCCTCGCAGGTCAGCCAGACATTATCACGCAGTTCCTGTTCCAACTGCCCTGGCCCCCAACCCGCATAGCCTAGCGCCAGGATGGATCGCCGGGGGCCGCTGTCACCGCCAATGGCCTGCAGGACCTCGCGGGTGGCGGTCATGGATACGCCGTTGGCCACGGGCAAGGTCGCGGTTTCACTGAGATAGTCGTCGGTGTGCAGGACAAAGCCACGTTCGCGCTCGACCGGCCCGCCGATGAGCACAGGGGCCGGACCAGCCTCGCTGATCAAGGGAATTTCGAGGGTCTTGAGCACATCTGCCAAGGTCACCCCTTCGACAGGCCGGTTCAAGGTGACCCCCATCGCCTGATCAGGGGTGTGGACGCACAGATAGATAATGGACCGCTCAAAGCGCGGATCCTCAATCCCCGGCATGGAGATCAGCACCCGTCCGGCCAGAAAGGTTCGCTCGCCGGCCTCGCGCCATTCTTTGTTTCGGTCAAACATAAGGGGATGATCGGCCGACTGGAGGCGGGTTTCAAGCCTTGAACATCAATCTTCAATGACAACTGTGCGAGATCGCGCGCGTGAGGCTTGGCGAACGGTCTTTGCGGCCTTATGTCGAAGGCATGCACGCCATTTCGCGTGCCTCACACAATCAGGAGGGCCCCATGGCCATCAAGATCGGCGACAGCCTGCCTAAGGCAACCTTCATGACCATGACCGCTGAGGGCCCTGCCCCGGTCACCACCGATCAACTGTTCGGCGGCAAGCGCGTTGCGCTCTTCGCCGTCCCAGGTGCCTTCACCCCGACCTGCTCGGCCAAGCACCTGCCCGGTTTCAAAGACCACGCCGCTGACCTGAAGGCCAAGGGCGTTGACACCATCGCCTGCGTTTCGGTCAACGACATGTTCGTGATGAAGGCTTGGGCCAAAGATCAGGGCATCACAGACGAAGTGCTGATGCTGGCCGACGGCAATGGCGACTTTACCAAGGCCTTGGGTCTTGAAATGGACGGCTCCAAGTTCGGCATGGGCCTGCGCTCACAGCGCTATTCCTTCGTCGCCAAGGACGGCGTCGTCGAGCAGTTGAATGTCGAAGAAGGCGGCGACTTCAAGGTCTCCTCCGCCGACTATATGCTCGCCCAACTCTAAAAAAGGCCCCCTCCCCGGCTGCGGTGGTTGGGTGAGGGGGACTTTCTAAAAACAAGACCCCCTTCGGCGCTGCGCGCCACTTCCCCCAGAGGGGGAAGATCTACGAATCTTAAATCTTCCCCCTCTGGGGGAAGTACCGGCGAAGCCGGGGTAGGGGGTTTTTAGGCCCCGGCCTTTTTCGCAAAGGCCCAGGCCGTGTCGCCCAGAATGGGAACCCGCTCGCCCATCGCGATGGCATAGGGCGATGAGGCGGTGCCGTCGCGCACGCGGCCTGCAATGCCCTGACAGATGCCGCCAAGCCGGAACAGGTTATAGGCGAAGAACCAATCGAGATTGGGCAGGCGCGAACGGTTGGTCGCGGCGCAATAGCGTTCCACGGCCTCTTCTATCGAGGGAATGCCCGCCGCCTTCAGGTCCATCTGCGCCAAGCCGCCGCGCTGATCGGATGGCATGACCCACTGCATCAGGAAATAGGTGAAGTCGGCCAAGGGATTGCCAAGGGTCGAGAGCTCCCAGTCCAGCACGGCCAGAACCCGGTTCTCGGTCGGATGCAGGATCATATTGTCCAGACGATAGTCGCCATGGACGATGGAGGTCATATCGTCCTCCGGCGCGCTTTGCGGCAGGAAGTCCATGAGGTTGTTCATCGAAGGGATGACCTGAGTCTCAGAGGCCCGGTACTGCTTGCTCCAACGGTCGATCTGGCGCGAGAAATAGTTCCCCGGACGGCCATAGTCGGCCAAGCCGATGGCGGCATAGTCGGTATTGTGCAGGGCCGCGAGCGTGTCGATCTCAGCGCGATAGATCTCGCCCCGATCCTTTGGCGTGCTGTCTTCGAGGCGGCCGTCCCAAAGGATGCGGCCCTCAACCATGCCCATAACATAGAACATGGTTCCCAGAACGCTCTCGTCGGTGCACAGCGCATAGGCCTTGGCGACGGGGAAGTTGGTCTTGTTCAGACCCGAAATGACCTTGAACTCGCGGTCCACCGCATGGGCCGAGGGCAAGAGCTTGCCGGGGGGCTTGCGGCGCAAAACATAACGCTGGTTGGGCGTGATCAGCTGATAGGTCGGGTTGGATTGACCGCCCTTAAACTGGCGCACCTCGAGCGGACCGGCATAGTCCTCGACATTGGCCTGCATCCAGACGGCCAGAGCGGCCTCATCAATCCGGTGGCGCTCGTCAACATCCTTGGTGCCGGAAAAGGCGTCTTGAGGGGCTTCTACGGCGGCCATGTGGTTTCTCCCAAACACTTGCTTGGCTGGAGTTTAACGATGGAGCCTTGCGAGACAAGGCCCCCAAGGGCGGCAATTGCGAGGAACTAGAGGGCGCGCCAACCAATATCGGTGCGGTGGAAGCCTTCGGGCCAGTCGATCTTGGCGATGGCCTCATAGGCCTTGCCGCGTGCCTCGGTCAGGTCTACGCCGCGAGCACAGACATTGACCACCCGGCCCCCGGCGGCGCGAAGGCTGCCATCAGCGCTGCGCTCAGTCCCCGCGTGAAAAATCGCCACGTCAGGCCCGAAATCCTGCTCAAGTCCAGTCATCACAGAGCCAGTGAGCGGCGCATCCGGATAGCCCGGCGCGGCCAAAACCACGCAGATTGCCGCCTCATCATGCCACTGCGGCGCGGAAAGCTCGGCCAAGCTGCCCGTGGCGACGGCCAGCAGATAGGGCACCAGATCGCTCTTCAGACGCAGCATCAGCACCTGACATTCGGGATCGCCGAAGCGGGCATTATACTCGACCAGCTTTGGCCCTGTGGGGGTCAGCATCAGACCGGCATAGAGCACGCCGCGATAGGGATGACCCTCAGCCGCCATACCCGCAACGGTCGGGCCGATCATCTTCTGCGCAGCCTCAGCCATCAAGGCGGGGGTCAGGATCGGGGTAGGAGAATAGGTGCCCATGCCGCCGGTATTGGGTCCCCTATCGCCATCAAAGGCGCGCTTATGGTCCTGCGCTACGCCAAACAGCATGGCCGTGCGACCATCGCTGAGGGCAAAGAGCGAGGCCTCTTCGCCGGTCATGAACTCTTCGATCACGACCCGTGCGCCAGCCTGACCGAAACGCCCGCCCAGCATATCGTCAATCGCCGCCTCAGCCTCCGCGCGGGTCTCGGCAATGACCACGCCCTTGCCTGCGGCCAAACCATCGGCCTTGATCACATAGGGGGCGTTAAAGCCGTCCAAAAAGGCCTTGGCCGGGTCCGAAGCCTCGAACACGCCATAGGCGGCGGTGGGGATATTATGGCGAGCCGTAAAGTCCTTGGTGAAGGCCTTTGAGGTCTCCAACTGCGCGGCCTCTTGGGTTGGACCAAAGCAGGGAATGCCCAGCACCGCCAACCGGTCTGCCAAACCCCGCTCGAGCGCCGATTCGGGACCAACCACGACCAGATCGGCAGCGATCTCTTGCGCCAAAGCCACCAGCGCCTCGACATCGGTCACCTTAATCGGGCGGGTTTCACAAAGGGCCCCGATGCCCGGATTACCCGGCGCCGTGACCAGACGTGTCACCAGCGGCGAGGCGGCGATCTTCCAAGCTAGGGCGTGTTCGCGGCCGCCCGATCCGACGAGAAGAATGTTCATAGTCCTGCCTTTGGCGCGCACGGCGGCGGGCGTCAAGTCGGGCTGATCGACGAGGCTTCGTGGAACCCTTTGCCCTCGGCTCACCTTGGCCTCTATAGTCGGCCCATGACTGACTCTGCGTCCAATGCTGCGGCCTTTTCGGTCTCCGAGCTCGCCTTCTCTCTGAAGCGAACCTTGGAGGATTCCTATGGCCATGTACGGCTGCGCGGTGAGGTGTCAAAGGTCACGCGCCACAGTTCCGGTCACGTCTATCTGACCCTCAAGGACGATAAGGCCGCTATTGATGGGGTGATCTGGAAGGGTGTCGTGCGCGGCCTTGCCTGTCAGCCTGAGCAGGGGCTGGAGGTCATCGCCACCGGCAAGATCACGACCTTCCCGGCCTCGTCCAAATATCAGATCGTCATCGACAGTCTCGAGCCCGCAGGCATCGGGGCCTTGCTGGCGCAGTTGGAGCGGCTGAAGGCCAAGCTTCAGGTCGAAGGTCTGTTTGATCCAGCCAAGAAGCGGCCGATCCCGCCGATGCCAACGGTCATTGGTGTTATCACCAGCCCGACCGGCGCGGTGATCCGTGACATCCTCCACCGCATCCGCGAGCGCTGGCCCTGTCATGTATTGGTCTGGCCCGTGGTGGTTCAGGGCGATCAGGCAGCGCAGCAGGTCGCCGCTGCCATTGCTGGCTTTAACGGCCTGGGTCCTGACAGCAAGGTCTCGCGTCCGGATGTCCTGATCGTGGCGCGGGGCGGCGGCTCGGTCGAAGACCTCTGGGCCTTCAATGACGAGGCCTTGGCCCGCGCCGTGGCGGCTAGCGATATTCCCGTCATCTCTGCTGTCGGGCACGAGACCGACACCACCCTGATTGATTTTGTCTCAGACCGCCGCGCCCCGACCCCGACGGCGGCCGCCGAAATGGCCAGCCCGGTCTTGGCAGAGCTGAAGGCCGCGGTGATGGATCTGGACCGGCGGCTGATGCGAGCGGGCGGGCGTCTGCTCGAGGATCGCCGCGTGCGGCTATCCGCCACCAGCCGTGGCCTGCCCCGTCCAGCCGACCTGCTGTCGGTCGCCAGCCAGAGGTTTGACCTTTCGGCTGGACGTCTCAATGCCGCGCTCGAACGCAATGTCAGCCTGCATGACCGCGACCTGATGCGCTTTGCCGCGCGCCTGACGCCGAGCCTTCTGGATCGCCCTCGCCGGTTGAAGGCCGAGCGCCTAAGCGACCTTGCCAGCCGCCTCGGTCTGGCCACCCGCCGCTCAGCCGATCAGGCCGAGCGACGGGCCAAATTGCCCGATCTGGCCGCGCGAATGACCGGCGCGGTAGAACGTAGACTGTTGGCGGCAACCGAGCGTCTGTCTGGGCTCGACAAGCTGCGGCTATCGCTCGATCCGAACCGGCCTTTGGAGCTGGGCTTTGCCCGCGTACACCATGCCGATGGCACCTTGGCCAGAAGCGGCGCGGAATTGGCCGAAGGTGAAGCCGTGCGTTTGGTCTTTGCCCACGATAGCCGCCAAGCCCTGATCAGCGACGCTGCCGCACCGCCTCCGACGGCGAGACCCCAGAAGGTCCCGCCCAAAAAGGCCACCGAGGGCTCTCAAGGCAGCCTGTTCTAGACCTGACAGTCCTTAGGGGGTAAAAGGGTGACATGAACGCGTTCGACAGAGACAAGATTTCAAAGGCTGGAGAGCCCGCCATCCTTCACTATGGGGATGGTGAGTTTGCTGTGATGAAGCCCGGAGCCTTTGTTCTTTGCGCCGTGACGGGGCAGAAAATCCCCTTGGAGGCTCTGCGCTATTGGAATCCGATCGCACAGGAGGCCTATGCCGGACCTGAGCAGGCCCTAATGCGTTGGCAGGCCCTAAACCCTAAGGCCTAGATTGATACCCGGTTTTTGCGGGACAGGCATCTTTACAGATCATCGAATTTTAACCGTTACAGTTGCCTGTTGCTTTAGACAAAGTGTAACAACGAAACCCAAGATAAGTTGAGCCCCTATTGCCGCGATGCGAAGATCTAGGTCTTGCGGACCTCTTTCTATGATTGAATCGATCAAATTGGTCTCTGGAGCTACGGAAACATGAGTGCCAAACTTGACGCGCTCCGCGTGTTGTTGATCGACGACAATGCCAATATGCGCTCAATCATAGCCGCCATCTTAGAAGGCATCGGCATCAAGGATGTACGCCACGCCAAGGACGGCGAGATCGGCCTTGGCATTTTGCGCGAGTGGCCCGCTGACATTGCCATTATCGACTATCTGATGAGTCCAATTGATGGCTTGGAATTTACCCGTCAGATTCGTCACAGTCGCCGCGGTCTGAACAATCAAATGCCCATCATTATGGTGACGGGATATGCCGACCGCGTCCGGGTTTTAGAGGCGCGCGATGCTGGAGTAACCGAGCTGGTGGTGAAGCCCGTGACGGCCAATGCGGTCCTGACGCGGCTCAATCAGGTGATTTACAAGCCCCGGTCCTTTGTTCGAACCGATGACTATTATGGCCCAGACCGGCGCCGTAGAAGCGATATTGCCTATATTGGCCCAATGAGGCGTCAGTCCGATCTCAGTCCAAAGTCCCGCGTCGTCAAGATCTAACGCTGCTAGACAGCGGATTTGGCGACGCGCTCATCCAAGCCCGCATAGACCTCACCTGGCCAGCGCTTATGGACCCAGAACCATTCCTCTGGGCGCTCCCTGATCCGATCTTCCATGAACCGATTGATCAGGCCAACCCCGGCCTCGATATCGGCGCTACGGTCCCCTGTCCGAGGAACGGTGATCGGATCGTGGACAACCACCTTGAACCGCGCGCCCTTGGTTCGCTGCACGGACATGGGCTGCAGCACCGTGCCGAACCGGAGCGCCAGCCTCGTCGGCCCAGGCGCTGTATGGGCGAGGTGGCCAAAGAACGGGGCTGCAACGCCGCCATTAAATTTCTGATCATTCATCAGCGCAACGGACTCGCCACGCCCCATGGCGTCCAGCAACTCACGCGCGCCATCACCGCCCTTGGGTGCAAAGAGCCGCACGCCATAGCGAAACCGGCTCTTCTTGATTCGATCATCGACATAGGGATTGTTGGCCGCCCGATAGGTCATCTGGCAGGTGACGCCCGAATCGACGATGGCGGCAGGCATAACTTCCCAGTTGGATAGATGGCCTGAGATAAAGACCACCGGCAGGCGCTCAGCGGCGATCTGATGCAGGCGCTCGACATTGACCACCTCGACCCGGCCCGTGGATGGCAAGATACGATCCATCAACGAAAATTCAGCAAAGGCGCGTCCAAAACCGTCCCACTGGGCAACGAGCACCCGTTTGCGTTCTAAGTCCGACATTTCAGGGAAGGCGAGACGCAGATTGCGATCCGCAACCTTGTGAGCCCCCGACAAGGGCCCCAGCGCCCGCAAGACTGCGCCGCCCATAGCCGAGGCCCAATCGACCGGCAAAAGTCGAAACAGCGTGGTGAAGATGTCAAAACCCAACGCTTCTAAACGCCAGATCATATCCTGCTGCAGTGAGATTTTCGGGTCGGACATGCCCCTGTTTAGTCCGCCAAGGCCGGTCCTTGCAACGGACAGCTTTGGTCTAACGTGAGGTCGGCACGCACCTTGCGGGGGTAGCCCCTGACTGTCCCGCTTTGAGACAGGCACAAGGACAGGGTATTTCCTTATGATCGGCGACATTGATCAGCATCTCGGCAACCGCGTTCGACGCCGTAGGCGCCTTTTAGGGCTGACGCAACTCCAGTTGGCGGAGAAGGTCGGGGTGCGGTTTCAGCAGGTCCAAAAATACGAATGTGGTGCCAACCGGATGTCGGCGTCTCGCGTCTGGCAATTGGCCCAAGCCTTGGACGTACCCGTGGCCTATTTTTACGACGGGCTGACCGATCGTTCCGAAGACCTGTTCGAGCAGGAAAGTCGAGACATGCTTGTCTCAAAAGGAAACATTGGACCTGATCAAGGGCTATTATGACCTTGATGAACGGTCGCGTCGCCGCCTGATCGATCTGGCCAGATCCTTAAGTCGCGACCTCGAGCCAATCTAAGCAATCTGGCTTTTCAAGGTTCCGGCGTCAGGCTAAGCCTTAGGGCATGAGCACCCTGACCCATGACCGTCTTCAGTCCCTCGAGGACTTCATCCTGCGCCTGAACGCCGAGGCCGCGCAGGTGATCTTGCCCCTGTTTCGTGCCGACCATGGGCTGGAAAACAAGGCTTCTCACGGGGCCTTCGATCCGGTCACCGCCGCCGACAAGGGTGCTGAGGCGGCGATTCGGCAACTGATTTCCAAGACCTTCCCTGATCATGGCGTGATCGGTGAGGAATATGGTGAAGATCGTCCCGACGCCGAATTTGTTTGGGTCCTCGATCCCGTCGATGGCACCCGCGCCTTTGTGGCGGGCCTGCCGGTTTGGACGACCCTCATCGGCTTGCGCTATCAAGGCGCGCCCATCCTTGGTCTGATTGGCCAAGCCTATCTGGATGAGGCTTTCGTAGGGTCCAAGGCCCTAGGCTCGCGGCTTATTCGCGGCACCTCGTCCGTGCCACTCAAGGTGCGGGCCTGTCCGCAACTGAGCGACGCCGTCATCGCCACCACCGATCAGGGTCTGTTTGATGCGCACGAGGCGGCGGCTTGGAGCGATGTGCGGGCCAAGTCCAGGCTGGCGCGCTTTGGCTGCGATGCCTATGCCTACGCCATGGTCGCGCTGGGCAAGATGGACCTGATCCTAGAGACCGGCCTGAAGAGCTGGGACATTGAGGCAGCCATCCCGGTGATCGAGGGGGCTGGCGGTATTGTATCAGATTGGCACGGTCGCCCGATCACTGCGACGCCCGCTCTGGCCGGAGGGCAGATGGTGATTGGCGGAGATCAGGCCTGCCTCGAACAGGCGCTGGCCTGCCTGACCCAAGCCGCCAAGGGCTAGGGCGCGACCTCGGCGGCGAGCGCGTCAAAGGCCTGCCAGAAGGGCGCGCGCAAGGCGTCGGTTTCCATCAAGATTTCATGGAACGCACCGTCGACCATCTGGTGACGACCTTTGGGCATGCGGGCGGTCACCGCCGCCTGTTCGGCACTATCGACCAAGGCTTCCGCGCCTGCACCCAGAACAATCACCGGAATGCTAATCTTGGTGACCGCCGAATCCTTGGCCAGCCAATCACAGGCTTGAAACGCAAATTTCAGCCAGCTCCAGGTCGGTGAGCCAAGGGCCAGATCTGGACAGGCGGTGATCTGGGCAAAGGCCCGATCAAAGCGGCCCTGATCATGGGTCAGGGCATTGTTGGCGAAATCAGACACGAAGGGCTTGCCGGGATCGCCGAGCACATAGTCACCGCCCTTGCCCAACAGGACCATGGCTTGGGCCAGCAGCCGCGTGACCGCCTTGGGCCGACCGCCCGTATTGAGCCCGAACATCGGGGCCGACAGGATCGCTGCACTAAAGCGGCGCTCGCCGTGACCGATTGCAAGTGCGGTTAAGCACCCCCCCATCGAATGACCCATCGCGATCCACGGCTTGGGCAGGCGGGATTCAAAATGACTGAGCAGGGCTTGGTAATCTTCGAGGAAGGGATGCATCCCCTCCGCGTGGCCCTTTAGGCGATCAGGTAACATGCGATGCGACAGGCCTTGGCCGCGCCAGTCATGGACCAGAACCACAAAACCTCTGGCCTGCAGGTCGGTGACCACTTCGAAATATTTTTCGATCGCTTCGGTCCGGCCGGGGCTAAGCACCACCGAGCCTCGAACCCTTGCTGGGTCCTGAGACGCAAACAGAGCGGCACGCAGACGCGCACCGCCCTGTCCGGTGAACCATTCCGCCGCGCCGCCCGATGGTACGGGTGCCTGAGGTAAATCAAGCAGGGGCGCGGCGTCGGTCAAATCTTTAGCCCCGGGCCTTCGCCATGATGGGCTGAAGCTTCATGGCCACGGACATGTCGCCATTGACCTTAATCTTGCCCTGCATGAAGGCCATAGTGGGGTCGAGCTTGCCGTCGGCCATCGACTGGAAATCGTCAAAGGCGATGACGATGGTGCAGTCAGCAGGCTTGTCGTCGTTGGTCACAGAGCCACCATCGATGTGGATGAAGCCGTCGCCCTTGAAGTCAAACTTCAAGGTCTTGCCGAGGCCGGAATCTTCGCCCACAGCGCCAGCCATAACGGCGGTGATTTCTTGCAGCGTAGCCATTTTACGCAGTCTCCTGAAGGTGCGCCGTTGCTTGCGCAGATGAAATTTCAGCCGGAAAACAATTGTCTGGCCGGGCGCCAATTTGCCGACAGACGCCTCAGAAGTAAACACTGCAAAGAGGTGAAATTTCGTTCATTTTGAGGGTTTAAGGGGCTTGCGAAACCGCAAAGTCATCCTATCGCTTTCACCAATCGCATCGAAGGGCGCGTGGTCGAAGGCGGGGTTCGGGGCCTGTCCACGCTCAGAGGACCGGCGCACGGGCGGCAAGGTCCAGACACCGAAGGGATGATCGGTATCGTCGAGGGGATTGGCATTGATCTGGCTAGCCTCTTCGAAGACGAAGCCCGCCTCCTTGGCCAGTTGCTTGACATAGGCCTCTTGGACATAGCCGTCAGAGGCAAGGGCATCTTGAACACGATCAGGCTTGGCCCGGTGCTCCTCTATGCCAAGAACGCCGCCGGGTTTGAGGGCGGCATAGGCTGAAGCAAAGGCCTTTTCAGCGATCCCCGCCGACATCCAATTGTGAACATTGCGGAGAAACAGCACGAGGTCAGCCTTGCCATCGGGCGCGACCGGGCCGGATTTTGGTCCAAAGGTCGTGATCTTGACCGCACGATAGAGCTGGGGTGAGGACTTGATCTTGCTGGCAAACTGTTCCCCGACCTCGGACAGGGACGGATCTTGCGGACCCGCCTCTAGGCCCGCTGCATAGAGGGTACCGCGATTTTGGGTCAGGTAGGGTCCCAGAATGTCAGTATACCATCCCGCCCCCGGCCAGTACTCCACCACCGTCATGCCGGGTTTCAAGCCAAAGAACGTCAAGGTCTGGACAGGATGACGCCAACGGTCACGCGCCTTGTCTTGCGCCGGTCGCCAGTCGCCCGCAACGGCCCAGGCCAGACTGCCCACCTTGCTTGCCGCCTTTGGTTGATCCTCAGCCTTGTCGTCCGCAGTCCCTTTGCGGCCACAGGCACTCAAGACGAGCAGGGCCGCAGCGGAGGTCAGAATAAACCGGCGCGAGGTCAAACTGAGCAGGCCCTAGCGCGGCTTACGAAAGCGCAGGGCCATCCGGTCGCTCTCGCCGATGGCCTCATATTTGGCCGCATCAAAAGCCGGGTTAGCAGGCTGGCCAGCGGGTGCAGAGCGGCGCGTGGGTGGCAGGGTCCAAACGCCAAACGGATGGTCCTTGGTGTCCTTAGGATTGGCATTGACGTCCGATCGTCCGTCTAGAATGAAACCCGCTTTCTTCGCCGCTTCAATGACATAGGCTTCGGACACATAACCATCGCGCGCCTCTGGCACCATGGGACGAGGGTCAGCCCGGTGCTCTTCAATGGCCAATATGCCGCCAGGCTTTAGGGCGGCGAAAGCGTCATTGAAGGTCTTGTCCAACCGGCCCGGCGACCAGATCAGGTTGTGAATATTACGCGTGGTCAAGAACAGATCGACCGTTCCCGCCGGAGCGAAAGGGCCAGAGGTTGCGCCATAGTTGGTCGGCTCAACCGTGCCATAGAGCTTGGCATCAGCATATTTGGCCAGAAAATCCGCCCGGCCCTTGCGCGCAGCTTCAGAGACAGTGGGGTTAGAAATATCGGCCAGTCCGACGATGTAGCGCCCGCCCGTCGCCTTCGCATAGGGGGCCAAGATTTCGGTCCAGTAGCCGGTGCCCGGCAAGATTTCCACCACGGTTTGACCCGGCTTAACACCCCAGAAGGTCAGGCTTTCGAGGGGATGCCGCGCACCATCTCTGGCAACATCCTGTGCGGGGCGAGTCGCGCGCGATACGGCCGCGGCTAGAGCCGCATCTTTGGTTGCCTTGGCAGGGGCTGCGGCGACAGGCGCGCTGGCGAGAGCCGCAAACGCCAGAACGGAAAGACCGAACCGTACCAGCGCTGATTTTGTCGTCATCATGGATCCATCTACCTCAAAGCCAAAGGAAGGGGAGAACCTGACCGCTGCGACCGGCTAGGGCAACCCCGTTCGTGCAGCCTCTCTAAACTGTGAGAACGGGCTAAAATGGCGCACCCCTTGCGAAGCCCATTTTGATCACCACCTAACATCCGAAGGCGCTGGATAACCGGGCCTTTCAGGATCGACGCGGGGCCCATTTGGGACTGTGTGATGGCCTGCACATGAACCACAACCTTGCTTTGCCTAAGAAGGATGTTGCTATGCGTACGACAGATTTTTCCCCGCTCTATCGCTCCGTGGTCGGCTTTGACCGCTTGGCTCAGCTGCTTGAATCGGCTGCCGCTACCGAAGGTCCGACCGGCTATCCACCCTATAATATCGAGCGCACCGACGAAAATACCTATCGGATCGAGATCGCCGTCGCAGGCTTTTCGCAGGACGACCTGACCATCGAGGTCAAAGAAAACCTGCTCACGGTCCAAGGCCGCAAGCCCGCAAGCGAAGAGACCAAGCGCTATCTGCATCGCGGCCTCGCCGCCCGCAGCTTTGAACGCCGGTTCCAACTGGCGGACTATGTGGTTGTCACCGAAGCGGGCCTGGCCAACGGTCTGCTCTCGGTCTCGCTAAAGCGCGAACTGCCTGAGCAGCTTAAGACCCGGCGTATTGAAATCACGACGCAGGCAGCCCCTCTGATTGAGACCACGGCCCAAGCCGCCTAATCCCCTCCCTAGGCGCTTGGTATAGCCCCTGCCCGCTGCGTCCTTCCCCCCCGAGGACGCGGAAGGGCGGGGGTTTCTGCCTTTAGGACGACGAACCGGCTAACAGACCTGCCCGCGAAAGTTCCCAGGCCAGCGGCCCGCCCCGAGGGGTCCAGAGGCGCGTATAGCCTGCCGCTCCGTAACGCAGCAGGGCAGCCGTCAGCCCCTCGCCCGGTTTCGGCTCGAACAGGGCGTCGAACTGATCCCCATGATCAGACGCCTCGACCAGAGGCTTACCCGTCGTCAGGCGATGGACAAAGCCCGCACAAAGGATTCTCGCCTCGTCGGCCAGCAAACCGGTTTCAAAGGGAAGGCCTGCCTCACGCAGGCGCTCTAAGCCTTGACCTGAGGCAAAGGGGGATGGGTCTTCGCAGGCGATCACCACCCGCACCACGCCCGAACCTGCCAGCCGCTGCGCGCAGGAGGCGTGGCCAGACGAGCGGGCACCGCAAGGCTCCAAGGTCACATAGGCTGTCGAACCGATCGCCCGATCGCCCAAGGCCGCGAGGGCCTGTTCTTCGGCATGGGGCCGCCCACCCGGCGCTGTTGCCGCCTCGGCCAATATTTCCCCATCCTTAGCAATGACACAGCCCACCGACGGATTGGGCCAGGTCGAGCCAAGGTTGGCCATCGCTCTCGCAATGGCGCGGCGCATCAGCAAGATGTCGCCGGTGCTGAACATCAGGCTAGGCGCGCTTTGGCAGGGGCTGGGCGCGGGCCTCATCGAGATAGCGCGCCGAAACAGGCCTCAGGTTCGCGTCCAGATCGATCAGCAGGGGATTGCCGGTCGGGATCTCAACCTCGGTGATCTCGCCATCGGGGACGGCGAACAGATGCTTGACGATGGCCCTCAGACTATTGCCATGTGCCGCGACCAGAACCGTCTTTCCCGACTGAAGCTGCGGGGCGATGTCCGACTGCCAGTAGGGCAAGACACGGTCCAGCGTGGTCTTTAGGCTTTCGGTGTCCGGGATCGCAATACCGGCATAGCGGCGGTCCTTGCTGAAATCATAGGTCCCGCCGGGAGCCAAGGGCGGCGGCGGTACATCATAGGACCGGCGCCAAACCAAGACCTGGGCCTCACCATGCTCTTGCGCGGTCTCGGCCTTGTTCAGGCCCGTCAGCCCGCCATAGTGGCGCTCATTCAAGCGCCAGTCCTTGGTCAGGGGCACCCAAGCCTGACCCGCCGCCTCGAGGGCGAGGCACGCGGTCCGGATCGCGCGGGTCTGAACCGAGGTAAAAGCCTGATCGAATTCAACGCCAGCGGCCGTGAGCAGATCGCCAGACCGACGCGCTTGGGCCTCACCCTCGGCGGTCAGGTCGACATCGACCCATCCGGTGAAACGATTCTCGAGATTCCACTGGCTTTGGCCGTGACGAACGAGGGCAAGGGTGGGCATGGGACCGGACCGTTCCTGTGACAAGTCCTTGCTGGCTATGGCTCAGAGCGCCCGACGTCAAGACGCCGTTTGAAGCAGAGCTGTGGCTGTTGGCTCAAATCACTGAGGCCTGTTATAGAAAGCCCATGTCTGATCGTCTCTTTTTCATCAGTCTGGGCCTAGCGGCTGCGGCGCTGATCGCTTTTTCCCTCGTCTGGCCTCAGGGCCTTGGGGACCGTTCACCTGCGCCCTTTGGGCAGCCCCCTGCCCAGCGCACGCCCGCCATGCAGGCCGCGATGAAGCGCGAGCGCGATCACGCCAATCAGCAGATGCAGGCCAGCGAAGCGGCCAAGGCAAAGACCGTCAAGGCGGCACCCACGGAACTTCCGAAATGACCGCCTTTGATGCCATTGCCGTCGGACGGCGCGTTCTGGCCACCGAAGCTCAAGCCCTTGGCCTGATGGCAGATGGGTTGGGCGAGGCCTTTATGGCCGCCGTCGAGACCATCTTTACCGCTAAGGGCCGCGTGGTCCTGACCGGGGTGGGAAAGTCCGGGCATGTGGGGCGCAAGATTGCTGCAACGCTGGCCTCGACCGGTACGCCGGCCATGTTCGTCCATGCCAACGAGGCCAGCCATGGCGATCTTGGCATGATCGGTGTCGATGACGTCGTGCTAGCCCTGTCAAAATCGGGCGAGGTCAAGGAACTGACCGACGTCATTCACTATGCCAAGCGCTTTGGCGTGCCGCTTTTGGCCATGACCGCGTCGGCAGGCAGCGCCTTGGGCAAGGCCGCTGACATTCTGTTGCTCCTACCCGATGCGCCCGAGGCCACTGATGGGGTCAATGCGCCGACCACCTCGACGACCTTGCAGATCGCGCTTGGCGATGCGCTGGCCGTGGCGGTCTTAGAGCGCCGAGGCTTCACCGCCGATGATTTTCGCATCTATCATCCGGGCGGAAAGCTCGGCGCGATGCTGCGCACCGTCGCCGACATCATGCATGGCGAAGAGGACCTGCCGCTGGTCGGACCGCATACCCCCATGCCCCAAGCCCTTCTGGTCATGACCGAAAAGCGCTTTGGCTGTGTCGGGGTGCAAGATCAGGCCGGACAGCTTGCCGGACTGATCACCGATGGCGATCTGCGTCGCCATATGGACGGCCTGCTGGGTCTCACCGCTGAACAGGTGATGACAGCCAAGCCTCGCGCTATTGGCCCAGACATGCTCGCCGCCGAGGCCCTGCGCCTGATGAACCAATGGCGCATCACGGTTATGTTCGTGGTTCAGGACGGCAAGCCCGTCGGCATCCTACATATCCACGATCTGCTCCGCGCGGGCGTGGTTTAGGGGCGTCCTCGTCCTTCGACAGGCTCAGGATGAGGACGATTTTAAGGTCCGAGAACTCTCAGTCTTCCTCATCCTGAGCCTGTCGAAGCACGGGGAAGCGGCACCGCCTGTTACCCCCTCACCCAACCCTCTCCCCCAAGGGGGGCGAGGGCTAAGAAAGAGCGGATAAGCCCTCTCCCTGTGGGAGAGGGTTGGGTGAGGGCCTTGTTTGGCCTAGGCAACCGCTGCGGCCTTAACCGCTCCAGCGATACTATCCACCACCTTAGAGACCAGCCTGTCGTCGTCTCCTTCAGCCATGACCCGGATCAGGGGTTCTGTACCAGAGGCGCGGACCAGAACGCGGCCATTCTTGCCAAGCTGGGCTTCACCGTCAGCAATGGCTTCCTTGACCAAGGCGCTGTCGAGCGGCTTGCCCGCAGAGAACCGGACATTCTTTATGCGTTGCGGCACCGGCTCGAACTGGCGGGCGAGCTTGCTCATCGGCTGCTGTGCTGAAACCAGCACGGCCAGCACCTGAAGGGCGGCAATCATGCCGTCGCCCGTGGTCGAGAAGTCGGACAGGATGACGTGGCCAGACTGCTCACCGCCGAGATTAAAGCCGCCGTCACGCATGCGGGCCATGACGCTACGGTCCCCCACGGGGGTGCGCTCAAGCTTAAGGCCGCGCGCATCCATGAACCGCTCAAGGCCCAGATTGGACATGACGGTCGCAACCACGCCCCCGCCCTTAAGCCGGTTATCGGCCGCCCAAGCGCCCGCAATAATAGCCATGATCTGATCGCCATCGACGACGTTGCCGTGCTCGTCACAGATCACCAGTCGGTCCGCATCGCCGTCGAGCGCAATGCCAATATCAGCCCGGTAGTCCCGCACCGCCTTGGCCATGGCTCCGGGATGGGTCGAGCCACAATCAGCGTTGATGTTCATGCCATCGGGCGAAACACCGACCGAAATGACCTCTGCGCCCAGCTCATAAAGGGCGGTCGGGGCGACCTTATAGGCCGCACCATTGGCGCAATCGATCACCACCCTCATGCCCGAAAGGCTGAGATTACGCGGGAAGGTCGCCTTGATGATTTCCACATAACGGGCCTGAGCATCGTCAATACGCCTGACTCGGCCAAGACCGCGCGGGGCGGCGAGGCCTTCTTGCAGGCCCTCATCCATCAGGGCCTCGATCTGCAACTCATGTTCGTCGGAGAGCTTATAGCCGTCGGGGCCGAACAGCTTGATGCCATTGTCGGCAAAATCATTGTGCGAGGCCGAGATCATGACACCAATATCGGCCCGCATCGAGCGGGTCATCATGGCCACAGCCGGCGTCGGCAGCGGCCCGAACAGGCGCACATCCATACCGACGCTCGTAAAGCCTGCTACCAGAGCCGGTTCGATCATATAGCCGGACAGGCGCGTGTCCTTGCCGATCACCACCAGATGACGCCGGTCGCCGCCGCGCTGGAACAGCTTGCCTGCCGCAAGACCGACCCGCAGGGCGACTTCGGCGGTCATGGGGTGGCGATTGGCTTCACCGCGAATGCCATCAGTTCCAAAATAGGCGCGCTTGGTCATGGAGACGAAAAATCCGAGAAATGATCAGAAATGAGGATTTACCCGCCAAACCTTCAACGGGTGCTAAATCCGCAGCGGCCCACCGGGGCTGACACATTGTAACCTATAATCATGTCCAAGGTAAATTTAGCGCGAAGTGATTCGCAGCGCCTCGGACCGGAGCGGCAGACCTAAGATGTGCGGAATCATTGGCATTGTCGGAAAGCAGCCCGTCACCGAACGGCTGATGGATAGTCTCAAGCGCCTCGAATATCGCGGCTATGACTCCGCTGGGGTGGCAACGATTGTTGCCGGCAAGATTGAGCGCAGACGCGCCCAAGGCAAGATCCGCGCCCTCGAAGATCGCCTGCTGAACGAGCCCTTGAGCGGCACCATCGGCATCGGTCACACGCGCTGGGCCACCCACGGCGCACCCAGCGAACGCAATGCGCACCCCCACACCAGCGGCCGGGTCACTCTGGTCCACAATGGCATCATCGAGAACTTCGCCGAACTGAAGGGC
>Ga0214921_10005266_pt1 | contig 18401 bp, 17 predicted proteins | sample LL1505_MetaG_FD_177992 | JGI IMG/M metagenome (GOLD analysis project Ga0214921, IMG submission 177992) | Freshwater microbial communities from Lake Lanier, Atlanta, Georgia, United States - LL-1505 | ecosystem: Environmental > Aquatic > Freshwater > Lake | place: USA: Georgia | collected... | reverse complement strand
TCGGTGGGCACCTCTGCCCATGCTCAGGCCGCTTCGGCCAGCGTTGACGAACTGGTCGTCACCGGTTCGCGCGTCGCCAAGCGCTCGAAGCTCGAAACCCTCGCGCCTGTGGACGTGGTCAGCAGCGCTGCCCTGACCCAGCAAGCGACCCCAGAGTTGGGTCAAGCTCTGGCCAATCTCATTCCTTCGATGGATTTTCCGCGTCCCGCCATCACCGATGGTACCGATAGCGTTCGTCCAGCGACCCTGCGCGGCCTTGCGCCCGACCAGACCCTGGTCCTACTCAACGGCAAGCGTTACCACTCTTCGGCTCTGGTCAATGTCAATGGCTCGATCGGCCGTGGCTCGGCAGCGGTCGACCTAAACACCATTCCTGCTGTGGCCATCGACCGCGTCGAAGTGCTGCGTGACGGGGCCTCGGCCCAATATGGCTCCGACGCCATCGCCGGTGTGATCAACCTGCGTCTGCGTGAAGCCAGCCATGGCGGCGGCGTCTCGGCCAGCTGGGGCGAGTACAACACCGAAGTGAAGACGGCCCGTAATCCAGGCGGTCGCAAGGCCCATGACGGCAACGTCTATACGGTGTCTGGATGGCAGGGCCTGCCGCTTGGCGCTGACGGCTATCTGACCGTTTCGGCCGACTATGCCTTCCGCAACCCGACCAACCGTTCGGACCTCGACCCCCGCACCGTCCCCTTCAAGGTCACGGCCCGTTACGGCGACCCGCGCGTTGAGAGCAAGACCTTCTACGCCAATGCCGGCATGCCGTTGGCTGAAGGCTTTGAGGCCTATGGTTGGCTCGGCTATCAAAACCGCGTTGGTGACAGTGCCGCCAACCCGCGTCTGGCCACCAATGCCAACAACGTCACCGCGATCTTCCCAAATGGCTTCCTGCCTTTGATCACCACGGACATTGATGACATGTCTGCTGGCGGCGGCGTGAAGGGCAACCTGTCTGGGTTCGCCGTTGATGCAAGCCTCAGCTACGGCAAGAACAAGGTTCAGTACGGCGTCGAAAACTCCGTCAATGCCTCGATGGGTGCGGCTTCGCCGACCACCTTCGATGCAGGTGCGATGGAATATGACATGCTGACTGCGAACCTGGACCTCAGCCGTCCGGTGTCGCTGGGCTTGGCCACGCCTTCGCAATTGGCTTTCGGCGCGGAATATCGCTCGGAAGGCTATCAGATCACGGCGGGCAGCCAAGCGTCCTACTATTTCGGTGGTGCCGCCGGTAAGGCTGCTGGCGCTCAAGGCTTCCCAGGCTTCCAGCCCGCAAACGCCGTCGACAAGTCACGTAACTCGTTCAGCCTCTATGCGGATCTGGACAGCCAAGTGACCAAGGCTTTCGACGTCGATGTCGCGGTTCGCTACGAAGACTATTCGGACTTTGGTTCGACCGGCACCGGCAAGATCGCCGCGCGCTATGACTTTAACGAGGCCTTCGCCCTTCGCGGTGCGGTGTCGACCGGTTTCCGTGCGCCCTCGCTCCAACAGCAATATTTCACGGCCACCTCGACCAACTTCATCGCCATCAACGGCATCTCAACCCCGGTTGAAGTCGGCACCTTCCCTGCCACCAGCACTACTGCAAGGGCTCTGGGCGGTAAGGCTCTGCAGCCTGAAAAGTCCAACAACTATGCTGGTGGCCTCGTCTATCACGTGGGCAGCTTCGAGCTGACGGCGGACGCCTACTATATCGAACTCAACAACCGCATCGTGCTGTCAGAAAACATCACCGGTTCGGCTCCGGGTACGGCAGGCGCTTCGGCAACGGCTCTGGCCATCTACAAGCTCATCAATCCTCCGGGAGCCGGTGGCGCTTTGGGCGCGGCTCGCTTCTTCATCAACGGCGTGGACACCACGACCAAGGGTCTGGATATTGTGGCGCGCTATCGTCTTGATGCCGACGCGATGGGCAAGATTGACTTCACCTTGGCAGGCAACTTCAACCAAACCAAGGTCAACCGTTTGCCAACAACGACCCAGCTATCGGCCCTGCCTGTGCCGCCCCTGCTGTTCAACCGTAGCAATCGTCTGACCTTCGAAGAGGGTACGCCGCAAGAAAAGTTCGTCTTCACGACCGAATGGTCGAAGGACAAGATGAGCGCGACCTTGAAGGCCACCCGCTACGGCGAGGTTCTGGTCCCCAACAATACCGCATCGCTTGACTACAATACCGGCGTGCACACGGTGGTGGATCTGGAAGCCCGTTATAAGCTGATGGACAAGATCAACCTCTCGGTTGGTGCGAACAACCTGTTGGATGAATATCCCAACGTGACCCCGACCAACGTCAATACCAATGGCCCCGTTGGCTTCCCGGGCTTCTCGCCCTTCGGCTTCAACGGCCGGTTCGTCTATACGCGCGTCAGCTACAACTGGTAGGCTCTACGCCCACTCAGACGCTGAAATAGTGAACCCCTCCGGCTTAGGCTGGAGGGGTTTTTCTTTGCGTCAATAGCGAAGGGCTTAGCCCCGCCTTGGGTTTGGATTGCGATAGAGCCGGTTGCGGCCTGACCCGGTGGTGCGCACAGATGTGTCCTCGACAAAGCCAGCCGCAAAGAGCGGGGGCTCGATCCGGGTGGCGGCCTCACGGGCATTGTCGCCTTCGACCTCGACCAGAACCGACTTGATCATCGGCAAGGTGGCTGTGGCACCGCGCAGGATGGCCCCCTCGACCCCGTCAACATCGATCTTCAGATAGTGTGGCGCGGGCAGGTTGAAGGCGGCGCGCAGATCATCGATCCGGTAGGCCGGGACGCCTTGGCTAAAGACTGAATTATATTCGCCGAACTGGTTTGGCGCGCCGGAGACGGAGTTGCCGCCCGAGCCCGGGGCCATGGCGGCGAGCTCTAGCCGGGTCAGGCCGCTTTCATCGGATAGTGCCACACAGAGGGGAAAGACCCGTTCGCCCAGACCATTGAGGGCCAGATGCTCGACCAGAACGCCGAAACTGGTGGCCTTGGGCTCAAAGGCATAGACCCCTACCCCGTCCTTGAGGGCAGCGTACATAGCAAAGAGGCCGGTCGCGGCCCCGACATCCCACAGGACCTCACCCGCCGCGATCTCTTGAATCCAGGTCAGCAGTTCCGGCTCTTCATTGTCGAAGTCCAGCGCAGCGGCGGCCAGATGGGGCCCGCGAAGGGGCAGAACCTGAAGGGGTCCCCGGTCGGTCTTGATGGCGGTCGCCGCCGAGCTGTCCAACCGTTCCACCAGCCTGGACAGGGTCATGGCCCGCCGTCTGGGGCTCTGGGCCGCTGTGGCGAGGCTGATGATCCCGTGCAGGGCGCGGGCAATGGAACGGCTCATGGGGTGGCTCCGTTAGGGTGCTAAGTCTGTCCTAAGTCATATGACGGAAAAGACCAGATGGATCGCAAGGTCCTGCGGCGGGTCGTCACGCTTGAGGCGCGGCGCTGAATGGTATAAGCCCCCGTTCTAGGTTCAACGACTTGCCAAAGAGACTGACCATGGCCACGCCTTCTGCCGATCACAATCACGACTATCAGCGCGGCGCTATGGACATCCAAGAGCAGGCCTCGACCTACAACGCCTTTATGGCGCTGACCAAGTGGGGCAGCTTGGCGCTGGTCGCCAGTCTGGTCGCTTTGGTGGTTTGGTTCTGCACGCCCGCAGGCTTCTTGCCCGGCTTTATCGGTGCAGTGGTCGTCACGGTCGGCGGTATTGTCCTGCTGCGCGAAAAGCCCGGCGCTCACTAGATCTAGCGATTGGGCCCCAAAGGCCCGTGTCTTTGGCTTGGCTATGCGGCCCATATGATGCGCCGCAGCATTTATTTGCGTCCATGACCTATACGGGCTGGACAAAAGGCAAATTCCTTCCCTAACCTCCACGCCACTGTTGATGACGACCGGGGGAAACCGAATGACAGCGACAATCGCCGTCACCAAGGAAACACGCGCTGGGGAGACCCGAGTCGCGGCAACGCCGGAAACCGTCAAAAAGCTGATTGGTCTTGGCTATAGCGTCACCGTTGAGACGGGCGCAGGCTTGGCTGCGTCCATTCTCGATGCGGACTATGCTGCTGCCGGCGCGACCATTGGCGCTTCAGGCCCCGCGAGCCTTTCGGCTGCGGATATTGTTCTGAAGGTGCGCGGTCCGTCGGACGCTGAGATCGCAGCCCTCAAGGCTGGCGCGATCGTCGTCGCCCTGATGAACCCCTATAATGACCGCCCCATGATCGAGGCGCTGGCCGCCAAGGGCGCGAGCGCCTTTGCCATGGAGTTCGTGCCGCGCATCACCCGTGCACAGGTGATGGATGCCCTGTCGTCTCAGGCCAATCTGGCCGGTTACCGCGCTGTGATCGAGGCGGCAGAGGCCTATGGCCGCGTCTTGCCAATGATGATGACAGCGGCGGGCACTGTCGCAGCGGCGAAGGTCTTTATTATGGGCGTCGGCGTTGCTGGCCTTCAGGCCATTGCCACGGCCCGGCGTTTGGGTGCGGTTGTGACCGCCACCGATGTTCGTCCCGCCACCAAGGAACAGGTCGAAAGCCTTGGGGCCAAGTTCTTGGCGGTTGAGGACGAGGAGTTCAAGAACGCCCAGACCGCTGGTGGCTATGCCAAGGAAATGAGCGCGGAATATCAGGCCAAGCAGGCCGCCTTGGTTTCTAGCCACATTGCCAAGCAAGATATCGTCATAACCACCGCCCTGATCCCCGGTCGCCCCGCGCCCAAGCTGGTCAGTGCTGAACAGGTCGCCTCGATGAAGCCGGGCTCCGTGCTGGTTGACCTTGCCATCGAGCAGGGCGGCAATGTGGTCGGTGCCGAGTTGGACAAGACGGTGATCACCGCCAATGGGGCCAAGATCATGGGCATTCCCAACCTGCCCGGCCGGATCGCCACCGATGCCAGCGCGCTCTATGCTCGCAACCTATTTGCCTTTGTCGGCCTCTTGGGCCTGCAAGAGGGCAAGGTGAGCGCTGATCTGGAAGACGAAATTCTCAAGGCTTCGGCCCTCACCCACGGCGGGGCCATTGTGCATCCTGCCTTCAAGCCGAGCTAGGTGAGGACGCTTCCGATGGAAACCAAGGCCGAACGCTGGTTCGCCGCGTGGAATGGCCGAGAGGCGGACGCCATCTTGGCGCTCTATGCCGATGAGGTTGAATTTCACTCCCCCTTTGTCGCCCGTCTCGGCATGTCCGAGGACGGCAAGCTGCATGGCAAGTCGGCTTTAGAGGTCTATGTCCGCACCGCCCTGCCGCGCGTGCGCAATCTCAAATTCGATCCCATCGGCGTTTGCGAAGGGCTCGAGGATCATATTCTGGTCTACCGCAATCAGTCCGGCCATGTGGTCGCCGAGCGGCATGAATATGATGCTGACGACCTGATCCGCTTTGCCAGTGCCACCTATTCCACGTCTCCGCTCAAGAGGACCTAGACCTATGGAAGCCGTTGATCCCACCGTATTCCGTCTGGCCATTTTCGTGCTGGCGATCTTTGTTGGCTATTATGTGGTCTGGAGCGTTACGCCCGCCCTCCACACGCCCCTGATGGCTGTGACCAATGCCATCTCTTCGGTGATTATCGTCGGTGCTCTGCTGGCTGCTGCGGCCCACGGCGTTGATGGGGCTGAAGCGACCGGTTCGGTCTGGATCTCTAAGGGTGCGGGCGCTCTGGCCGCAGGCTTTGCCGCCGTCAACATCTTTGGCGGCTTTCTGGTCACGCAGCGCATGCTGGCCATGTACAAGAAAAAGCAGAAATAGGGGCGACGACGCACATGAACGCCAATATCGCCGCCATCGCCTACCTGATTTCAGGTGTCCTGTTCATTCTGGCCCTGCGTGGCCTGTCCAGCCCCGAGACCTCGCGGCGGGGTAACAATATGGGCATGGTCGGTATGGCCATTGCCGTCGGCGTGACCCTGCTGACCCTGCTCAGCCAAGGGGCGCTCGACCCCATCACCCTGGCCCTTATTGTCGGCGGTGTCGCAGTCGGCGGCGGGGTGGGTGCGATCATCGCCCGCCGCGTGCCCATGACCTCCATGCCGCAACTGGTTGCCGCTTTTCACAGCCTGGTCGGTCTCGCGGCCTGTCTGGTGGCGGTTGCGGCCATCTATACACCTGCGGCCTATGGCATTTTGGGCGAGAACGGCCTGGTCCATACCCAGTCCCTGATCGAGCTATCCTTGGGTCTGGCTATCGGCGCCATCACCTTTACTGGCTCGGTCATCGCCTTTGCCAAGCTGAACGGCAATATGAGCGGCGCGCCGATCCTGCTGCCCGCCCGTCATCTGCTGAATATCGCGCTGGGTCTTGGCATCTTGGCTCTGGTGGTCGTGCTGGTCGTGAGCGGTGGTCATGCCATCTGGGCCTTCTGGGCGATCTTTGCTCTGGCCCTGAGCATCGGCATCACCCTGATCATCCCCATTGGCGGCGCGGATATGCCGGTCGTTGTCTCGATGCTCAACTCCTATTCGGGTTGGGCGGCGGCGGCTCTCGGCTTTACGCTGGAAAACACCACCTTGATCATCACCGGCGCGCTCGTCGGCTCGTCGGGCGCGATCTTGTCCTACATCATGTGTAAGGCCATGAACCGCAGCTTCATCTCGGTGATCCTCGGCGGCTTTGGTGCAGATGCGGCGGCGGCCGGTCCCGGCGGCCATGTCGAGACCCGTCCGGTCAAGCAGGGCTCGGCGGACGATGCGGCCTTCATCATGAAGAACGCCTCCAAGGTCATCATCGTTCCAGGCTACGGCATGGCCGTCAGCCAAGCCCAGCACATCCTTCGCGAAATGGCTGATAAGCTCAAAGAAGAGGGCGTGGAGGTCAAATATGCCATCCACCCTGTCGCAGGCCGTATGCCCGGCCACATGAATGTTCTCTTGGCCGAAGCCAATGTGCCCTATGACGAGGTCTTCGAGCTTGAAGACATCAATAGCGAGTTCTCTACTGCCGACGTGGCCTTCGTCATTGGGGCCAATGATGTGACCAACCCAGCGGCCAAGACCGATCCGACCAGCGCCATCTATGGCATGCCGATCCTTGATGTCGAAAAGGCCCGGACTGTGCTGTTCATCAAGCGCGGTATGAGCTCTGGCTATGCGGGCGTCGAGAACGAGCTCTTCTTCCGCGATAACACCATGATGCTGTTCGGCGATGCCAAGAAAATGGTCGAAGGTATCGTTAAGGGGCTTTAAGTCGCTTGCTTGCCCCGTCTTGGTGTAGAAGATGGGGCAAGTTTAGTGGTTTCTTAATCGCGACGACGGACTTTCCGGTTAGGCGTCGGGCACCCATCCATGGTCTCTAAAAAATCACGGCTCAAATTTGATGCGCCAGCGGATCTTGCGACCGGCAAGACAGAGAAGGCGCGTGGCTCAAAACTGCCCCCTTCGCCCTTGATTTTTGTCGCCATTGTCGGCCCGATCCTGCTGATCGGCGGCCTTTTGATTGGTTTTTTGGGCGACCCCCATGCGGGTGAACCGCGGGTCCATATGCCGGTCTTGCCTAAGAATGCGGCTCCTGCGCCGGCGGGATGGGCCGAGGCCCTGTCAAAGGTCCGCACGACACCCGGTGCCAAGACCAAAACCGAGCCGATGGAGCTCTTTACCGAACCGCCGAAAGTGGTTCGGGTCTCGGTCGGCGGGCAGGCTGCGCTTGCAGGCCCGCCACCAAGCTGGTCGGGTCCGACCTCCGGCCCGCTTCAGCCCGCGCCGATTGCAGGGCTGTTCGCGAGTGGCCCTAGCGGATCCTTGCCGATCATCGCCGCCGATGGTCGCACATCGTCCAAGGCCTATGCACGGCCTTTCAAGTCCGATGGGCGGCCAAAGATCGCCCTTATCGTTCGCGGCCTTGGCCTTAATCCGCGCATCACCCAACAGGCCATCGACGCCTTGCCACCCGAGACAACCCTGTCCTTTGTGCCCTATGCCGATGGATTGCAGACCTGGGTCAATATTGCCCGGGCCAAGGGCCATGAGGTGCTGCTCGAGGTGCCGATGGAGCCGCTGGACTACCCGGACAATGATCCAGGCCCGCAAGGCCTGATGTCGGCGAGCACCCCGGCTGAAAATGCCAAGCGGCTAGAATGGGTCATGGGGCGGACCACCGGCTATTTTGGCCTGACCAACTATCTTGGTTCGAAATTCATTGGCTCGGATGAGGGCATGAATGCGCTGTTCGATGTTCTGCGTCAGCGCGGCCTGGCCTTTATTGACGATGGCACCGCCTTTACGCGCGTGGGTGACGTGCAGCGCGCCTCTGCGGATCGTGTATTGGACGGTCAGCAACTGTCCGCCGACTCTATCGGAAAGCAGATGGAGGGTTTAGAACTCGCCGCCAAGCAAAATGGTCAGGCTCTTGGGGTCGGCAACGCCTATCCTGTGACGATTGACCAGTTGGCGCGGTGGTCGCGCGAGGCGTCTGCTCGGGGCTTTCAACTGGCCCCGGCCTCGGCGGTTATGACGCGTCGCTAAGGGCGACAGCGAAGGGTTCAAGATCTATGCCGGATATGTCTGCCTATCGTCCCAATGTCGGGGTTGTTGTCTTTGATCGCCTCGGCCGTGTCTGGCTGGGCCGCCGCGCTGGTGAGGAGGGTCCCTATAGTTGGCAGTTTCCTCAGGGCGGTGTTGACAATGGTGAAGATTTCGACGCGGCGGCTCTGCGCGAGCTGCACGAAGAGACGGGCATCTCGTCCGTCGCCTTCTTGGCGCGAACGCCCGACTGGATCGTCTATGACTTCCCGCCCGAACTGTTGGGCACGCCTAGGGCAAAGGGTTGGAATGGCCAAAAGCAGATCTGGTACGCCTATCGCTTTATCGGCGATGACCGCGAAATCGACTTGGCGGCCCATGATGAGATCGAATTTGATCAGTGGCGCTGGGCGACGATGGCCGAAGCAATAGAGGCCATTGTGCCCTTCAAACGGCATGTCTATGCGACGGTTGCTGAGGCTTTCACCGCCTTTGCAAAACCGGTGGATTAATCGCCCCATTTGCGATGGCCTATAGGCGCGCCAGTGATTGGGCCGTTATAGTTCGGGGGTAAGGCGCGTTGGCCACGGTGGCGGACGCATGGCGAAAAGGACGTTCTTCTTGACGCCGATTATCATGGTTCACGGCGCCTTTTGCGGCGGCTGGACGTTTGACCAGTTTCGCGCGCCCTTCGAGGCTGCGGGCCATATCTGCCTAACGCCCGATCTGCGCGGCGGCGCGCGAAGCGGCAAGACCGCAGGCCTGTCGATGGGCGACTATGCCAGCGATATTTCCGACCTCATTCGAAGCTGCGAGACCCCGCCGGTCCTGATCGGCCATTCCCTCGGCGGACTGGTGGCCCAGATGGCTGCGGCTAAGGCCAAGGTCGCGGGCCTTGTGCTCTTGGCTCCCTCCGCCCCTTGGGGCATTCAGGGCGGTACGATGGAGGAGGCGGTCAGTGCCGTCAGCCTCTATGCGCTTGGCCCCTTCTGGAGCCAAGCGGTAGCCCCGGACTATGCTTTGGCTAAGGGCTACAGTCTTGATCGCCTCTCCAGTGCTGATCGCCGGGCCATATTCGAGCGGATGTCGCCGGAAAGTGGCCGCGCCCTTTGGGAGACCCTGAACTGGTGGCTCGATCCCTTCATGACCACCATGGTGCCTGCTGAGCGGATCAAGGTCCCCGTTCTGGCCGTGGCCGGTGGACGTGACGTGATCCATCCCCCCGCCACTGTGCGTCAGACGGCGGCGCGCCTGTCCGGAACCGTCTCGGTCTTTCCTGAGATGAGCCACTGGCTGCCGGGTGAGCCCGGTTACCTAGACGTCGCGGCGGCTTGCCTAGGCTGGATGGCTGAGGAGGGGCTCTAACAACCCCTAGAGCGCGACGGTGAACGCCGCCTCGGTCTTGGCGGTGATCTCTTCCAGCGACACGTCGGTGGCCAGAGCGGTCAGGCGCATGCCGCCCGCCTTGCGGTCGATCTCGAAGACGCCGAGATCGGTGATCAGAAGGTCAACCACGCCTGCGCCCGTCAGGGGCAGGTTGCAGCGTTTTAGCACCTTGGATGCTCCGGACCTTTCGCAATGGTCCATCACCACCACGACCCGGCGAACCCCGGCGACCAGATCCATGGCCCCGCCCATGCCCTTGACCATCTTTCCGGGCACCATCCAGTTGGCCAGATCGCCATTTTCGGCCACCTGCATCCCGCCAAGGATCGACAGGTTGATATGGCCGCCTCGGATCATGGCAAAACTGTCCGAGGAGGAGAAATAGGAGGACTGGGCCAGTTCGGTGATGGTCTGTTTTCCGGCATTGATCAGGTCAGCGTCGGCCTCGCCTTCGAAGGGGAAGGGGCCCATGCCGAGCATGCCGTTCTCGCTCTGCAGCGTGACACTCATACCGTCTGGAATATAGTTGGCGACAAGGGTCGGGATGCCGATGCCCAGATTGACGTAGAATCCGTCCTGCAGTTCCAGCGCCGCGCGGGCAGCCATATCTTCACGGGTCCAGGCCATCAGACGGCATCCTTTCCTGAAACAGTGTCGCGGGGGCGGGTGGTGACCCGCTCGATGCGCTTCTCAAACCGAGCTCCGGCAATGATCCGGTCAACATAGATGCCGGGGGTATGGATATGGTCGGGGTCAAGCTGACCTGGCTCGACCAGATGTTCGACCTCGACGATGCAGGCCTTGCCTGCCGTGGCCATCATCGGATTGAAGTTGCGGGCGGTCTTTCGGTAGACAAGGTTGCCTTCCGTGTCGCCCTTCCACGCCTTGATGATCGACAGGTCAGCCACGAGGCCGCGCTCCATCACATAGTCGTCGCCGTCGAAGTTGCGGATCTCCTTACCTTCCGAGACCAGCGTGCCGACGCCGGTCTTGGTGAAGAAGGCTGGGATGCCCGCGCCGCCCGCACGGATGCGCTCGGCTAAGGTGCCTTGAGGGTTAAACTCAAGCTCTAGCTCGCCCGAGAGGTAGAGCTTTTCGAACAGTTTATTTTCCCCGACATAGGAGCTGATCATCTTCTTGATCTGACCGCTCTCCAGCAGAATGCCCAGACCAAAGCCATCGATGCCGCAATTGTTGGACACCACGGTCAGGTCTCGAACGCCCGCGAGCCGCATGGCCGCGATGAGATTTTCCGGAATGCCGCAGAGGCCAAAGCCCCCGGCCATGACGGTCATGCCGTCAAATAGGAGGCCCGCGAGCGCTGCGTCAGCATCTGAGTGAACCTTCTGAACCATGATCGCTTCCTATCGGATTAACCGTTGGACTTTAGGCCATAATAGCGTCTTGGGCCACTGGCGAGCCGGACCTTTGGCTTGGAATCGCCTGCGACGAAGTTGCTGGTTTTCACAGCATCTTGGGACCCTATGCGAGGCGATGCGAGCCGCTATGATGGGACTGTTACCCTGATTTGGTTAGGAGCCCTGCTGTGTCATCCCTCGTCGCATCCGACTGCGCCATCACGCCAGTGTCCCTGACCCTGTTTGATCAAGACTTTGCGGCCTTTTCGCAGGCTCTGGGCCAGTCCTTTGCGCGCTATGGCTTTGCTGTGGTCAGTGATCATGACCTGTCGCCCGAACTGGTCGAGGGGGCCCTTACGCGGACCAAGGCCTTCTTTGCGCTGCCGACTGAGGTCAAGGCCGCTTACCGCCTGCCCGGCGGCGGCGGTGCGCGCGGCTATACGCCGTTCGGCATCGAAACCGCCAAGGGGGCATCCCATGTCGATCTGAAAGAATTCTGGCACATGGGCCGCGACCTGCCCGAGGGCCATCCCTTCGGCCGATATATGCCGGCCAATGTCTGGCCCACCGAGATCGAGGGCTTTGAGGCCTATGTCGGCGGGCTCTACCGGGCCTTGGATGATCTGGGGCGCAAGGTGCTCAGCGCCATTGCCCACCATCTGGGGCTGGAGCGCGGGTTCTTTGACGACAAGGTTGATCTGGGCAATAGCGTGCTGCGGCTCTTGCACTATCCGCCCGTGCCTGCCGATGCCGCAGGCGTGCGCGCCGGAGCCCATGAGGACATCAATGTCATCACCCTGCTCTTGGGTGCCGAGGAGGCGGGGCTAGAAGTGCTCGACCGGGATGGTCAGTGGCTGCCGATCGCGCCGCCGCCCGGGGCGGTGGTCTGCAATATTGGCGACATGCTTCAGCGCTTGACCAATCGCGCCCTGCCCTCGACGACCCACCGGGTGGTCAATCCCCCGCCAGCGCGGCGCGGCGTGTCACGCTATTCAACGCCCTTTTTCCTGCATTTCGAACCGGACTATCTGATCGAGACCCTGCCGTCCTGTGTCAGCGCCGAAGCCCCCGACCATTATGACCCCATAACAGCCGAGGATTTTCTTCAAGAGCGCCTTCGCGAGATCAAGCTAGTCTGATCTGATTGGACCTACCAGCCGCAGGTTTCGCCGCGGTTCTGTTCGGTCAACCAGGCATCCAGCGGCTTGAAATATTCGGTCATGGCGCTGGCGTCAGTTTGGCGCTGACCGGTAAAGGCCTCAAGGGCGTCAGGCCAAGGCTTGGACTGGCCCATTTCCAGCATGGCATTGAACTTCTTGCCGATCTTCTGATCGCTATAGATCGAGCAGCGATGCAGCGGTCCGGTCACGCCCGCCTGCTGGCAGGCGGCGCGGTGGAACTGGAACTGGTAAATGCGGGCGAGGAAATAGCGCATATAGGGTGTGTTTCCGGGCACATGATATTTGGCGCCGGGGTCAAAGGCATCGGCGGGGCGCGCGCTTGGCGGCACCAGACCCTGATATTGTTTCACCAGAGCCCACCAGGCGTCGTTATAGCCCTCGGGCTTAACCTCGCCGGAAAAGACCTCCCAGCGCCATTTGTCGACCAAGAGGCCAAAGGGCAGGAAGGCGATCTTGTCCATGGCCGTCTTGAGCAGGAATGGAATGTCCTCTTCCGCGCCCGGAACCGTTTCGAGCAGGCCGATCTGCTTGAGATAGGTCGGTGTCAGGACCGACAGGGCGGCAAAATCACCGATGGCCTCGTGGAAACCATCATTGGCCCCGCCCTTGAACAGAAAGGGTTGGTCCTGATAGGCGCGCTGATAATAGTTGTGGCCCAGCTCATGATGGACGGTAACGAAGTCTTCGCCGGTCACCTGCGTGCACATCTTGATGCGAATGTCCGAGCGGTCATCCAGATTCCACGCCGACGCATGACAGACCACCTCGCGGTCGCGCGGCCTGGTGATCTGCGAGCGCTCCCAGAAGGTCTGGGGCAGGGGGGCCATGCCGATGGAGGAGTAGAAGCCCTCTCCGGTCTTGACCATCTTGATCGGATCATAGCCGTGACTGACCAGAAGATGGTCTAGGCTATAGCTTGACGCCTGGGTCTTTGGCGCGACCACATCATAGATATGGCCCCATTCCTGCGCCCACATATTGCCGAGCAGATCGGCCCGGATCGCACCGGTGCGCGGCTGGACCGCAGAGCCATAGCGATCATTCAGGCGCCCACGCACATAGCAGTGCAGGTTCTTGTAGAAGGGCTCGACCTGTTTCCACAGCCGGTCCGTTTCCTGAGCAAAGGCCTTGGGGTCCATGTCATAGCCGCTGCGCCACAGGGCCCCGGTGTCCTGATAGCCCAGACTGCGCGAGCCCTCATTGGCCATCGAGACCAGTTCAGCATAGTCGGCCCTCATTGGCGGGGAAATCGTGCGCCAGCCTTCCCAAACCGCCTTGGTCTCATTGGGATCGCGCGACGACGCTAGGATGTCTTCAGCATCGTTCAGGGTCAGGGTCTTGCCCTGATAGGTGAATTTGCCGGTCGAATAGGTCGAGTCTAGCTTGGAGGCCAGAGTGGCCAGCCGGTCCGCAGCGCCGGGCCGGTTGGGTGCGGGCAGGACCAGCGAGCGCTTGAGCAGCTCCAGCTTGCGGCGGTTCACCGGGTCCAGCTTGACGCCGTTATAGCGCGCCGCCTGCATGGCCAGCCGGGTGGCCAGCTCGTTTTGCTCGGCCCCGGCCTTGGCTTCGAGCCACTGGGTATCTTCGGTGATATAGGTTGCCCGTACCCAAGAGGCCTTGGCGGCATAGGTATTGGCCTTGGCCAGATCGGCTTCGGCCTTGGTCACAAAGGCGATGGCCTCGGCGGGGATGGGCTTAGTGGCGGGCGCAGCGGCGTGAGCGGTGCCATAGGCCGTCAGGGTCAGGGCGGCGGCGGCGACCCTTGCCAGAAGCTTGGTTTTCATCGGGTGTCCTTAAGGTCAGATCTTTGAGCGAAGCACAGGTCTATGCGTCGCCAATGTTGAGGACATGGGATGCTGAGGCATGAAGTGAGTCAAGACCTCTCGCCCAAAGCAAGGCCTTGCCCTTAGCGCACGCAGGCGGCGAGGCCTTCCTCGCGCACTGTGCCCATCGCTCCGCCGATGCGGCGGCTGCGTTTTTGGACATAGGGGCCCGGCTTGGCGGCGCGCCATTTTAAGGGGCTCGGCAGGATGGCGGTCAGGCGCGACGATTCCAGTGAGGTCAGGCGACCGGCACTCTTGTGGAAATAGTGCTGGGCAGCGGCTTCTGCGCCATAGATGCCCGGTCCCCACTCAATGACGTTGAGATAGACCTCCATGATGCGATGTTTGCCCCACAGGGTCTCGATCAGGACGGTGAAATAGGCCTCTAGGCCTTTGCGGACATAGGACCTGTCGGGCCAGAGGAACACGTTCTTGGCCGTCTGCTGGCTGATGGTCGAGCCCCCCCTGATCTTGCCGGGGCGGCGGTCATTATGGATCATGGCCTGCTCAAGAGCGTTGAGGTCAAAGCCATAGTGCTCACAAAAGCGGGCATCTTCGGCGGCCACGGCGGCCTGAGGCAGGGCGCGGGAAATCTGATCCAGATCGCGCCAGCGATAGTCCAGTCCCTTGCCCTCAAGGCTGCGCTGAACCATCAGAACGGTGATGGGCGGCGGCACGAAGCGATAGATCAGCGTCAAGGTTACGGGCAGGGCCACCCCGACGATCAAGAGGATCATCAAGAGCCGATGGATCCAGCCGCGTGGCTTGGCCCCAGCGGTGGGGCGCTTGTAGGCCGGACGTGGCTTGGATTTCGATTTCTTCGGCACACGGACCCCCTTGCCTTGACCCTGCGGCGGGATGCTAACTGCGTCCCATCCTATTGTCGCCCCTAACATGGCCCCCATCAGTCCCGTAAGGCCCGATCATGAATGTCAGTGAAGCCGTCGAACAGCGTATCTCGATCCGCGCCTTTAAGCCCGACCCCGTGCCGGGCGATCTGGTACGTGACCTTCTGGGCCGAGCCTTGCGCGCCCCGTCGGGCGGCAACCTTCAGCCCTGGCGCATCTATGCCTTGGCCGGTGAGGAGTTGGCCCGGTTCAAGGCCCTGATCGTCGAGAAACAGGCCGCTAATCCTGCGGCAGAGCCCACTCAATATCCGATCTATCCCGAAAATCTCTGGGACCCTTACCGCACCCGCCGGTTCGAGTGCGGCGAAGACCTCTATGCCTCAATCGGTGTGGCCCGCGAGAACAAGATCGGCCGCCTGATGCAGATGGCCAAAAACTATGAGTTCTTTGGCGCGCCGGTGGGCCTGTTCTTCTGTATCGACCGCAATCTGGGCTCCGCCCAATGGTCAGATATGGGCATGTTGATGCAAACCGTCATGTTGCTGGCCAAGGAGCGCGGGCTCGACACCTGTGCGCAGGAGGCCTGGGCACGCTGGGGGCAAACCATTGCCGACTTCCTCGACCTGCCGCCCGAGATGATGATGTTCTCGGGCATGGCGCTGGGCTATCGCGACGAGACCGCGCCGATCAATGGCTGGCGCACCCGCCGCGATGGGCTGGATATTGTCGCTGACCTGCGCGGTTTTGACTGATCTGGGCTTAAGGATAGAGGGCGGGGATGGCAAAGGTTCCAGCCTGACCGTCCTCGTCGCCCCAGACCATGCGGTCGCCGCGGCTATTGACGCTGAGGGCGCTGATGGCCGCGCCCTTCTCGGCCTTGAGCGTCTCGATCTTTTGGGATCTCAAGTCGCAGACCCAAACGCGCCCGTCATCTAGGCCAGCGGCCAGCACATTATGGTTCAGGGCACCGGAGACCTGTGTCACCAGCGCGGCCTGATCATAGCCAACCTCTGCAGCCTCCTTGCCCATCGGGCCGTTGGCGCCGACAAAGGGCCAGGCCACGACGCCGTTGGAGCCTGAGGTGGCCAAAATCAGCCCCTTAGCCAAGAAGGACAGGCTCTTGATCTTGGCCGGATAGCCGCCCATGCGCATGTCCTTGCTGTCCGACAGACGCCATCCATGCAGTTGGTTCTCCTGCATGGTCGAGAGCACGAACTTGCCATCAGGGCTGAAACAGACCCCGACATGGCTGCCGGCCCATTTCAGGATCTGAGGCTTCTGATCGGCGATCCGCGCATACCACAGGGCCACGCCGCCATAGGTCGCGGCGGCCAGGCGTCGACCCTTGGGATCAAAGCTGATGGCGGCGACGGAACGTTCATGGGCAAAGCTGCGGTTAAAGCTGGCATCCTTGGCATCGAGCACGGTCAGCGTCTTGCCCGTGGCATAGGCGATCAGACCGGTGACGGTGCTGGTGGCCAGACTATCAATCCAGCGGCCCTTAGCATCGGCAAGGGTCTGGCAGGTCAGGCCCGCGCCCTCGCGCCGCGTCCAGACCAGCTTGCCATCATCGCCGCCGGTGATCAGGCCCTCGCCGGACGGGTGGGGCGCGGCGCAGAGCACGGCGCCCTCATGGGCCTGCAGGCTCGGGGCAGAGGGCTTGGTGCCGTCATCGAGACGAACCGTTCCGTCTCCAAGAGCGAAGAAGGCGTCGGCCCCACAAAAGAGGGCGGCGGTGACATAGGCGTCGAACATCTGGTTCATAGACGGGCAATAACCCACCATGGCCGGGTTTGCCCAGCCAACTTTGAGAGACAAATGCGAAACTGTTATGAAGAATCGTCTGTCCGGCTTGCCCCGGTGACGTTTCTCTGATTTTAGTTTGTCCCGACTCCTGTCTAGCGGGGGCTGCAACGAGATTCGGTCGCCCGGATAGAGGCGACCCAGTAGGGAATGAGATATGGCGGGCAAGGTTTCCGGCGCTAAAGGCGATAAGTTCGACCTCGGTCAGAACTCTGACATTAACGTGACCCCGCTGGTGGACGTCATGCTCGTGCTGCTGATCATCTTCATGGTGTCGGCACCGATGGCGACTGTGGCGATCAAGGTTGACCTTCCCCCGGCGCAAGCGCCGAAGGAAAAGCCAAAGAAAGAGCCGACCTTCATCTCGATCCAGAGCGATGGCGCCATCTACATTGTTGACAAGCCAACTTCGCGCCAAACCTTGGCGGCTGATCTGACCAAGCGTTTCGACGTGGCCAAGCCCACCGAAGAGACCGTCATGATCCGGGCTGACAAGGAAGTCCGCTATGAGGACTTTATGGGGGTGGTCAATCAGCTCCAGACCGACGGCTTCTTCAAGGTCGGCCTGATCAACGAAGACCTCAGCTAGTCTGAACAGATATATCCGTTTCGGCGGGTGCCTTGGTCCCCGTGTTCTTGCGAGCACGGGGATTTTTGCATTTAGGGGCTAGGCTTTAAACCCGTACCGCCATCAGGCGCTTGTCGTCGTGCCCGGTGATGCGCATCGGCACGATTTGGCCAAGCGCTGCCTCGCCCTCGAAGCGGATTTCACTGAAGTCGTCGGCCCGTGCGATTCCGGGCCGCTCGACCAGTCCCGAAAGGACCTTGCCGGTCTGGGCCGCTAGGTGACGGATCAGGGCCGCTTCACCTGCAGCGCGCAAACGCTCAGCCCGTCGCTTTATCAGGCCGCGGTCGAGCTGCGGCATCCGCGCCGCAGGCGTGCCGGGCCGGGGGCTGAAGGGGAAGACGTGCAGGAAGGCGAGGCCCGTCTGCTCGACCAGCGCCACCGTATTGTTGAACATCTCGTCCGTCTCGGTGGGAAAGCCTGCGATCAGGTCCGCACCAAAGGCGACATCAGGGCGCACGGCGCGCACGCTGGCGACCAGATCCAGCGCCTGCTGGCGCGAGTGACGACGCTTCATGCGCTTGAGGATCATATCGTCCCCGGCCTGCAGGGACAGGTGCAGATAGGGCATCAGGCGCGGCTCTTCGCCCATGCAGCGCAGCAGGTCGGGATCGATCTCGGCCGCGTCGATGGAGGAGAGGCGAAGGCGCGGCAGGTCCGGCACCAGCTTCAAGATACGCGCCACCAACTGGCCAAGGGTGGGCTGGCCGGGCAGGTCGCTACCCCAAGAGGTCACATCCACCCCGGTCAGGACCACTTCGTTATAGCCCTCGGCGGTCAGGCGGCGGATCTGCTCGACCACCTCGCCCGCAGGAGCCGAACGAGAATTGCCCCGGCCAAAGGGGATGATGCAGAAGGTGCAGCGATGGTCGCATCCGTTCTGAACCTCGACATAGGCCCGTGCCCGCTCCTTGAGCCCGTCGATCAGGTGGCCTGCGGTCTCGCGCACC
>Ga0214921_10005265_pt1 | contig 18403 bp, 24 predicted proteins | sample LL1505_MetaG_FD_177992 | JGI IMG/M metagenome (GOLD analysis project Ga0214921, IMG submission 177992) | Freshwater microbial communities from Lake Lanier, Atlanta, Georgia, United States - LL-1505 | ecosystem: Environmental > Aquatic > Freshwater > Lake | place: USA: Georgia | collected... | reverse complement strand
CTGGTTCAGGTAAAGTCACTTCAAGCATGGACTCTGGCGTCCAGTCGTAGTAAATCATCTCAACAGTCATTATTTTCCACCTTTGTATAATTTTTGTTCTATCATAGCCAACTGCTCTTCAGACAACATACTCAGTGCCTGTTTAGCCTTTTCGTTAGAATATCCATAGTATTCCTTTACCAAATGCAGTGAATCAGAAATGGTATCTTTTCTAAACCATTTACTGAATCGCTTTTTCTTGGTAATACTATTTAGCAAAAACGAAAATTGCCAGTCTTTAGGAATCCCATAATGGCGATTCATTTCGTTGGCATATAATAGGGTATCTGGAAAATAAGATAACCCTTTATTGACGAGCCAAGCACTATAATCTTTATGTGCTTGGGGATGTTCAAATAGGTTCTGCTTCGTAAAATTTATTGCATTAATATAATCAAATGGACTCATGAATCAAACCCGACTTCTTTCAAATTATCAGGAGTCGCAGCAAATTTTTTACCTGGATATCTTTTATCTAAGTTTTCTTCTAGTTCTTTGCGATTAGTTCCCTGAGCCATAAATGTATTGTCGGGAATTGAATATACAAAATATCCGTGTTCTACCTTCTCAATTTTAATTGGAAGATATTTCTTTTTAATTTGTTCTAATTCTTGTTCCAATACTTCAAGTGTGTTATCTTCACGCATCTTTCTAACTTCAGCAATTGCTTTAAATTCTCTAAGATGCCAACCAAGACGCACAAGTATAATGGCGACCAAAATGTATATGAGTAGTTCCATACCATATCCTTATTTGAATTTGCACTGAGCCATAATTTCTGTCAGTGCTGCCATAATATTTATCTCTTGATCTGCTACGAATGCTGCTTTATATTGATAGTCTGCAAGAATAAGAATCATTTGGGGTATGCTAACTTCCTGCATGTTTCCAACTGCATTATCATACAACTCACGGAACAATGGAGCAGTTCCCAACTCACTATTCTTTCCAACCCACTTGCGAACTTCGCCGAAGTTCTTTTCTTTCATATCTTTGACGAGTTGTTTATAAGATTCAGCACTGGCATTAACAAGAATACCAGAATCAATCTTACCAGAAACAGAATAGCGTTGTAGTTCGTTAAGGATGCGACGATAATCAGGGAAGTGTTTAATGATGAGTTCAGAAACCACCTTTGGGTCAAATTCAATATTCTCTTGCTTGAGAATCTGCACTGCACGTTTAAAGAATGTTGCAGCAATCTCTTGTTTGTCTTTGGAATCAATCTTAAACTCAATCACAGCACAACGGCTATGGAGTGGTTCAATAATACGATTCTTAAAGTTACAAGTAAAGATAAAAGAACAATTACCAGAGAACTGCTCAATAAAGTTACGTAGAGCAGGTTGCACAGACTCTGCATTCATATAGTCTGCTTCGTCAACGATAACGACTTTTTTAGCATCTGTCAGAGATACTGTTGACGCAAAGTTCTTGATTGTAGTTCGGAGACTATCAATATGGCGTCCCTCATCAGATCCGTTAATCATAATATAGTCTGCCCCAACTTCATTACAAAGTGCTTTCGCAATGGTGGTTTTACCAACACCAGCTGTGCCACAGAATAGGAATGTGGGTAGCTGTCCTTTAGATACATATTCCCTGAATGTTTGTTTCAACGATTCAGGAAGAACACAATCATCAATTTTCTGTGGGCGATACTTCTCAACCCACAGAAACAAATCATCACGAGATTCAATCATAATATAAATTCCAAATTATTCAATTACAGGTAAATTAAAATATCTATCGTTTGGTGTAAATGTAGTCACATCTTTCACGTTTAAATTAAACGTAAAAGAAATTCTATCCTGGTCTGATAAATTATCCCTAACACAATGCATTATATTTGATGGCGCTATAACTAAAGAACCTTCAACTGGTTGCACATAATGTTTAACAGCTGTTATGTTGTTTCTGTTTTGAAAATACTTAGCAGGGAAATTATAATATGTACTAACATCTGGTGTAGTATATACTAAATCTCCGCAATCAGGTTTCGCTTTAACATAATAAGTTCCAGACAAAATATTACCAGGATGCGGATGCATTTCAAGTTGAGAACCATAAGGGTAAATATTAAACCAAACAGAATCAATAACTAGAGTTACAGATGGTCTTGGATTTAATTCCTTAAAGCATGGTTGTACTAAAGTCATCACAAGATCCATTAATTTTTTAGTCTCTGGAAATGCTAAAAAATCTTTGTTGGTCAAGTTATAACTTTTCCACTTTAAAGCATACCTACTATGTCCCTCTGGGTTTCTGTGTTCAGGATCTTTACTTCTCAGTGTATATGCATGATTAGCAACTTTTTCATTATCAATAGGTAGATTATCAACAGTCCATATCGGATAGGCGAATATATCTTTCCTATTCACAGTTTAACCCTCAAATGTTGAGTCTGCTTCAACAGCTACATAATAAACTAAGTCGCCAGCACCTTTAAAACGAGAGATCTTCTTAGAAGAAATACTCACATCATAATCGCCAGGAAGCATCTTTAGGTTTTCAACTTTCAAGTTTGCTTTGAAAGTCTTGTTGGTAGTACCAACAGTTTCATTAAAACTATTTGCGGTAGCATTCTTCTTGTCACCAACAACAGCAATGATTGTTGAACCATCACCGATGATTGACAAGTCTTCGCTACGAAGAACACCAGCAGTCTTACGGAGCATATCCAACTGAGTAGCAGTAAGTTTGAAGTTAATTTCTGCTTCAGGGAATGTGATTGCTTTCTGTGGAGCAGTCAATACTTCAGGTGATGCAGCGAAGTATTTAATCGTGCTCTTACCTTGTTTAATTGTAACGAACTTCTCACCGAACTCAAGTTCAGGATCTTCGAACAAAGACATAGCACCCAAGAACTCATTGAGATCGTAGATACCAAAGTCGGGGAATGTTTCTGCCACTGTAGTGTCAGCCATCACATTTTTCTGCGATGAGATGGTTGCAAGTTTATTACCTTGCTTCAACAACAAATTGCTGTTAATACCAGCAAAGTTTTTAATTACTGCAACTGTTTCTTTAGATAACTTCATTTACTTCTCCTATTCATATGTAACATAACTATGTATTCTTATTTTACTCTGAAAATACATAAAAGTAAAATTTATTTACCAATCATCAAACCAGTCATATTGCTTGGAACAACAATAGTCTGGACTTTACCGTTCTTAATACCTTCAGAGATATTCAGAGCAGCTTGTGCATTCATAAATGCGATGGAACTTGCAGAGTTATTGGCTAGAGCAGCCATACGTTCTGCTTCTTTCTTGGCAGTCTGTACTTCAACTTCTTTTTGTTTGAATTCATTCTTAGCACGAACCAACTCATTGGCACTTGCAACAACAGAATCAGCAGGAACGATGTTACGGATCAGTACTTGACCGATCGTTAGACTGCCATCCAGTTTTTCTTCAGCAAGACTCTTTTGAATCTGCTCACGAATGGCTTGTTCCATTTGAGCACGATTATCTGCCATGTCAAGTGCTTCATACTTACGTGCTTCTTTGTAGATAGCATTACGTGCAGCTTGAACGATGTAATTATACATCAAGTAGATATCACCATTGTGTTTAGCGTGGAATGCTTGACTCTTTTGGCTATAAAGTTCTGCAACTTGAGCTTGATTGATGTTATAGATCACAACAGCATCAAAGTCTTTCATAGTGCTGTTGTCTTTGGCAACAGGAGTCATGTCATCAAGTTTCACATTAACATCCTTAACAGGGAATGTAAGAACATCGCCAATTAATACTTGATTGAAAGATCCAGGTAGCAACTCTCCAGGTTTGACTTGCTTGTCGAATCCAACACGGACACCGACTTCACCAGTCTCAATACGAGTACAGCCAGTTGCGAACACAGCCAACATAGCAATAGCAAGAACACTTTTCTTCATAATCATTTCCTTAAAATAAAACAACAAGAGTAGTCAACAAAACAATAACTAACACAGAGATACCTAAACTATATGATACAGTTTTAGCAACTTCCCATTTCTCTTTCTTTGTAAATTTTCTAAACAAGTCAATACCTACATAGAAAATAATAAACAAAGAAATAAATGTAACTAACATTTTAATCATTTCTCATCCTTTGAGTATTTCACATCATGTTCGTACAAGAACATCAAGCAACACATTGCGTGTGCCAAGTGATTCTTTCCAGTTTCGGGATCGTTTTGCTCTCCCTCTTTCCATGCCCACAAATGTCTTTGCATTGCATCAAAGTACCTACGCTTTGAATCTGGAACATGTTTCCAATTATCTGGCTCGTATTTCTCCGCACCAAATGTAAGGATCTCTACTGTGGCTTTTAGAGCCAAAGGTGGAACCAAACCATACTGTAGTTTTCCACCATCAAATTTACGACCACCTGTAGTGGCGTTCTGGGATTTTTTAACTTCGTCTTTAGTTGCCATTGTTTCTCCACTACAAAATAATTAGTGCTGATTTTTCTTTATAGTCTGTAACCAGCAAAAATAGACTGCATCGTTTTATCGCTCTTTAGTTTAAAGTCTGCTCAGCGAAAGGACACAACACCCTGTAGAGATACGACTCTAATTAACCACGTGTGAATGCGTTGGCACCACGAACTTGCGCAGCGAGAGCAACCATGCTACGAGTTGGCGTACCGATACGGTACTTAACAACTTTAGTACCATTCACAACTGCGTCATTTGCGTAAACACAATAACCTTGCTCACGCAAATTACGTACTGTGCTGGCAGGATGAGCGATGCCGAAAGATGCAGAAATCTGCTTGGCAGTAAATTCCTTACCGTTTTTCAAATGTTTCAAAAGTAGATCTTGTTTAGACATTATAAAATATCTCCATAATTAATGCCATCGAATAAAAAGATCGGGAGAGGTGATGGCAATCCCTCTACCCGACTGGAAAATAAGCGGATTAAACTTCGATACCATTCTCACGAAGAATTGCGTTGAAGTCTTCAACATCTGCATCGTGAACAGCAGACTCATCAACAATTTTCTCAAGACGAGTTTTCTTGGGAGCAACTGCTTTAGGAGTCTTAACTTTAATGGTTTTAGGTTGTTTCACTTTAACTGCTTTGGGAGCAGATTTAGCAGCCATGTATTCAGACAACTCTTTGTCAGATGGCCATGGCATTTGGTAAGTACCACGTCCAACAATGTTAGTTTTCTGAAGCCACATTGGGAAACCCAATTTCTCGCCAGTAGAATCACGTTGTTCTTTCAACAGGAAGTAACCAGCAAGTAGTTCTTTCCAAGTAAGATCTTTTTGATTCTTGTATTGAGGACATACATCCAGAATACGGACACAAAATGCTTTCTGTGCTTTAGAGAGGTCAGCAAAATTTTTCATAATAAATTCCTTTTCAAAGATTAATAATCAACTTACAAATAGTATTATACCCTAATTCCTATTAATTGTCAAATTAAAATGGAACTTCCTGAGTAGGTTCTTGCACAACTGGTGTTTGCTCTACTACAGGTTCGGGTTGAGGGTTTGCAACTTTATCATACAAGTCAATAAATGCAGCTTTCGTTGCAGCATCAAAACGATTGCAACAAAGTTGGACTGCTTTCTCCCTGTTCTTGAAGATTGCAAATGCACGAACGATATGGATCATACGACGAGTCGTAATGGTTTCATCCACACCACCATCCTCGAAAGTGCGACGGATTGCATCTGCCCACTTCACAAGGGTCTCTGCAAACTCTTCATCAATGCATGAATAAGTTTCCATGAGATTCTTGATAATCTTAATTTCAACTTTTGCAGCTGGGTATTCCTGTTCAAAGGTAACAGCGAATCGCTCCAAGAATGCTTCGTTGAGTACGTTAGTACCGATATAACGACCATCATCGCTACCCTTACCCTTAGTATTCGCAGTTGCAATAACATTAAATCCAGGTGCAGGGACAATCATTTCGTTCTTGAGTTTGAAGTAATAAGGTTTACCCTCGAGAATCGGTTGCAAGCACAGCAAAGTGTTTGCAGAGCCAGCGTCAATTTCGTCAAGCAACAGAGTCGTACCAGTACGCATAGCGATGAGAACTGGACCCTCAACAATTTCTACGTTGCCATTTTCGAGGGTTTTAGTACCGATGAGTTGTTCTTCGTCAGTCATCATGTTCAAGTTAACACGAATCAAAGGACGTTTGAATTTAGCACAGATCTGCTCAACCATGGTAGACTTACCATTACCAGTTGGACCACTGATATATGCAGGGTAGAAAATTGCTGACTTGATAATGACTTCCAAGTCTGAGTAGCTACCAAAGGGAACAAAGTTATTGTCCTTCTTTGGAATCAAAGATTGAGTATTAGTATAATCGACCACGAAAGACTCTACAGGTTCAGATTTAGTTTTGATTACAGTATTGCCAACTACAGCAGTAGCAGGTTTACCACCATTAATTGAATACAAACCACGACCAACCACATCTTGCATCAACCACAAAGGATGATAATCGATTTTGTTTTTGGTACGAACTTCCAGCAATTGCTTGCGTGTTACCATACCACTGGTCTTGACATCAGGAAACAATTCAAAGAGTTTATCTTCGAAGAATGCTTTTTGTTGCTCAGTAATTTTTGCCATCACTCACTCCAATCATAATAAAAGTTGAACTACTCACAAGAACATTTTTCAGTCTATACAATAATTATACAAGATTTTTGAATTATTGTAAAGCATTATTTTCACCCTCTATTCCAGAGGGTTTGCAATCCCCTACAATCCGTAGGGTTATGCCACATAGCCAATAAAGTTGTTCAGAAGGACTCGGCTAGTTTTCTTAGTATTCAAGTACTTACCGAAAGTCTTTGCAATATTCTTTGCATTGGCTTCTGGATTCACATCTAACTCACCCTCTTGAATCTTAGTTGAGGACTGAGGAATCAAGAACAAGTCATCACGACCAGTATTCTTGATTGATGCAAAACCCTTAGTGCGAAAATCTTTTCTCCACTCTTCAATCAGATGATAATCGCTACCCCTAAATTCTGGCAGGTTTGCACTGATTGCGCATCGTAAGTCACGACGATGATTTTGACAGATATGGAAACCAAGAACCGCAATGTCATAACGATCCTTCATCATCTGCAACAATGTTCTGGTTTGTTGATTACCATACCGAGTAAACTCATAAGTCTTCTGTGTAATATCATCACGAACATAATGTTTCTGTTTGATACGTTTGTATTCAGAACCATTAATCTCTGTTCTTGCTTCATCAAGACCACGATGATAACCAATACTACTCAAAGAATGTCCTTCACCATCGGTAAGAGTAATAAATGTCATCTTCTCAATGTTGTTGTTTTTAACAAACGAACCAATATTATTGTAGCACCATACCAATGCTTCGTTCAGTGGGGTACCACTGGTTTCATAACCTTTATTCCACTGGAACTTCCAATGCAACAAACGACGTGACATAGAATTAAATTCACTGGTAGTCATCTTGTTGCTGAACAATTCAAGAAGATTAAAATTAGCACTACCAATTAGTTTCTCATGTTCAGCTCTCGCTTGTTTTGCTTGAGTGAATTCACGTTCATACTGGTGTCTTTTTGCACGTGCTTCGTCAGAGTTGTATGAAAGTTCACGATTATAATCGAAGTATGCTGTAGTAAAAGCATAGACACGATATGGAATCTGAACACGATTGCAGAACATAGCCAAGTTAATAACTTGTTTGATAGTATCTTGCAATACATCACTCATAGAACCAGACCAGTCGAGAAGCATAATCATACCGTGGTTTTTACCCTCAGGTAAAGTAGTCACACGTTTGAAAATATCATCTTTCAGTTTATACGCATAAACTTTCTTCATGTCCAAAGAACCAATCTTGGAAACTTGAGCACGTTTGTAAAGAGTAGCACTCTTACGCATCTCAAACTCTTTGACAAGATAATTCACTGCACGGCTAGAATCGATTTTGAATTGTTCAAAATCTTTCTTCTGAGCAACTTCTACCTTATCAATATCTTCTGGTGTCCAGTAACGATATCTGTTTTGTTTTTCATCGTCACTGGCTTCGATCCATTGCTCTGGTGATTTTGTTTCTGAAAGAATCTTTTTGAAAGGAACAACTACTTGGTCCATATAATCAGAGTCAAACTTCCAGTAGTTATACTCAGTGCTTTCGTCAGCGAGTTCGCTTAACTTGTCTGCGAAGATACGCTCAGTCTTGGATTCGAGGTCATCTTGTTGATTGGACTGCTCATCATTTTCATATGTAGACTTTGAGCTCTGAATAGATTTATCCAGTTTCTCCATATCGTCAAGTTCTTCTTCATCGAACTCTTCATCATAATCAATATCAAAATCGCCCTCGATGGGATCCTCATCATATTCAGAATTACCATCGTCTTCTTCGAAGTCAAGACCCTGTTCTTTGGCTTTTTGTTTACGCTCTTCGATTTGTTTCTTGGAAAAGTTATATACATCAGTTGCCAAAGTAATGACATCATCAATCGTTTCAGTGCGTTCTGCACGTTCAACAAAATTCTTTTCTTCTGGTGTAAATTTAACACCACAGAACAGACCTGCTTTAAAATAAAGATTGATTTTGTCGATGAGCAACAAGTCATCAAATGATTGTACTTGACCAATACCAAAGAAGTCACGATCGTTGAGTTGTTTATAACCATCACTCATACGCTTACGTAGACCTGGATATTTACGCTTGATAAGTTTCTCAATACGCACGTCTTCGATAACATTTAAATAACCACGAATTTTTGGGTTATCTTCGATCGGTTTCATATAAGCATCGGTCGTGTATAGTGCATGACCAACTTCGTGACCAATCAACATATCTTCAATTTCGGGAGTCATTTCTTTCCACATAGGAAGAGTCAATACACGACTCTTAATGTCGAAAGATGCAGTGCGAGTTCTTGCACGAACGACTGAAAGATTTTCAGTTGCAAGAAGTCTTGCGGATAGATCGCTAGATTTAATTTCCATAATTTATTCTCCGAATGCCATATCAAATTCAAACTCAGTCAATGCTTGCTCAACTACATCACGATTAGCCAACTTTATCGGTAGGATGTGTTCGAACTCACACACGTTGCCAATGTCATACTTGTGACAAAGACAGGCTAATTCAAAGTCATCAAAACTACTCCACTGGTTTTGCATAATTTTCTCCATTCTATAGTAGAATTATGCCCGAGTTTTGATTATTTGTAAAGTCCCATCCTAAGTCGTTGATTTTAATGGAAAAAATAACCCTACAGAACGTAGGGGTTTAGCGTTTCAGAGTGTTTTCAACAATTTTTGCAATAAGAGGATCCTTGTTTATTCGCCCAATATCATCCAATGCAGTTTCTAAAATTTCAATTCTATCTTTCTGCTCATAAACTCTATTTCGCAAATTACCTTGATCCAACCATGATAGAATCATGCTGATAAGTTTTGGAATAATTTGTTGCCAAAATTCCATTATACGATAACACTAAAATCGTTCCTCTTTTCAAATTTAATAACGCTACGGAATTTTTCGAAGAGTTGATCGCCTTTATGCGAGATAACAAAGATATTTGACTTTTCACCAAACTGATTCATCAAATTAAGGAAGTAATCAGTTCCTGCAGTATCCAATGAAGAATCAAAAATCTCATCAAGTAACAACAAGTTTGTATTAACTGAGTTTTTCATTTTAGCGATTTGTCGCCAAGTAAATAGAATGGCTAAGTCAATACGCATCTTCTCACCCTCAGAGAAACTTGCGTAAGTAAACTCATCACGATAACGAGATTTAATAACTTCATTAAATGCTTCGTCAAGTTCAAAGTGAATGTAAGTATCCATTGAATTCAAATACTTATTGATGAGTTTATTCATGGTAGGAAGATACTCACGAATAATGGCTGTCTTAATACCAGTATCTTTCAACAAAGCAGAAGCAACTTCCTCGATGTTACGTTGTTCTTGTAAAGTGGTCTTGGTGTTAATCTTAACAATAGCATCTGTGGCAAGTTGCTTTAGTTTGGCTTTCTCTTCATCGATGTTAGTTGTGTCAGATTTAGACCCTTCAATCTCAGCTTGGAGTTCACCGATTTGTTTGTTGAGTAAGGTGATCGTACTGTTTCTTGTAGATAACTCAATGTTCTTATCGGTAATCGCTTCTGCCACTTCATTAATTTGTTTGAGTTTCTCATTAAGTCCAGAGAGGATCGTGTCGAGTTCATCAATCTTTGAGTTGTTGTCCAACAGTTTCGCATTAAGATCTTTGACAATGCTCTCTTTGTATTCCTCTGCGATATCTTGGTTGCACGACGGACATACATCATGTTCATTAAAAAACTCTGTGTGGTGCTGGCAAGTTTCGACTTTCTGGAGCAACTTTGATTTGATTGATTTTGCTTTTTCAAACTCTTCGTGTATTGTTTCCTTCTCAGAGATTTTCCCTTTAAGTGTTGAAATTTCTCCGAGAATGTCATCAATCTCCGACTGGATTCTAGCAATTTCCGCAGTGTGGGATTCGACTTTGGCTTGGAAATTTTTAATCGTTTCTGTTTTCGCATCACTAATAGTTTTGATAATATTCGTTTGGCTTTCAACTTTCGTCTTAGCGTTAGCGATCTCCGCTTCAATTTTGATAATAGCATCTTTAGTCTCCTGTGCTTTCTCTTTCAATAATGAATTCATTGTAGAGAAAATGCGAATATCAAGAATGTCTTCAATCACTTCCCTACGTTGACCAGAAGGTAGCTGCATAAATGGAACGAATGATGCTGAACCTAAGATAACTACCTGAGTGAATGTTTTATAATTTAATTTGAGAATCTGTTGCTCAAGACTTTTCTGATAATCTCGTGAAGCAGCATCTTGATTTATCATTACACCATTCTGCCAGATTTCAAAAATGTTTGGTTTAATACCACGAACAATTTTATATTCAGTTGGACCGATATTAAACTCAATGGTAACTAAACAGTTCTTACCATTGATACTATTAATCAACTGATTTTTATTGATGTTACGGAATGGTTTACCAAACAATGAAAAGCACAATGCATCTAAGATTGTGCTTTTTCCTTCACCATTCTTACCAATGATTAAAGTTGTTGGAGATTTGTCTAGTAATACTTTATTCGCTGCGTTTCCTGTGGAAAGAAAGTTCTTCCACTCTACACTTTTAAATACAATCATTCACTCTTCCATTTCATACCCATAGACTTATAAATGAATCTCATTATGAAGTTGGGTTTCTTTTTAGAAATAACAGTAATTGGCATGGCATCAACATTAATAGTAAAGGATGGTGCACCAAGATTATTAGAGATAGTAGTCCAAGTAGTGCCCATACTTCCATTACTAAGCAACATACCAGAAGTAATTGATACAGAATTTTTCCATCGTTCTTCTTGTAACTGTTTAGCATAGTCATCACAAGGTTTAAAATCTAACTCAAGCGAAACTTGCTCGGTAAGTGGGAAGAAATATTGAATCTCTAACTGTTGCATTATACCACCTCTATGTTAATGGCTTCCGTATATAATGTTTTCATAAATGTCTTAACCTGTTCTTTATCAACATCGGTTTCAACACTATCAATGTAATTAGATAAAACACTTACTGTATCTTCAAGATTGATTTCTTCACCAATCTCTCCGTCTTCAAACTCAGACATGTCCTCAATAATTTTGATTTCATGACAACCTTTATTATACAACTTTTGAATAAATTTGTCAAACTTATAAAAGTCTGTTTTATTGACAACAATTAACTTAACAAATTTTTCAGCTAGATCGATAGAGTCGAGGTCGATGGGGTCGCATCCTTTGTCGGAGTACTCAATTCTGGTGAACATTGTATAAGGATTTGGGATAAATTCGAGTTCTCTATTGTCAAGGCTAAACAGGTGGAACCCTCGTGGATCGTTATAATCTTGCCAAGTAAGTTCATAGGGATTACCGAGGTAATGAATATGACCATTGCCACTACGGTGATGATAATGCCCACTAAACACGAGATCGAACTTATCAAACAAACTCGTTTCCAATCCTTCATGAGATTGCATTCCTTTATACATCGCAAAGCCAGCAATTTCAAAATGCCCCATGCAGATTTCTGCTTGCGTTTGCTTTAGTTGATCCAGTGATTCTTGATAGTTATCGGGACAAATCCATGGCATCATACAAATTGGAATACCTCCAACGTAGATAGTTTGTGGGTCGTCAATAACTTCAATATTAGAATATTCACGCAGAAGTAAATCTGGTGAGTTGACTTCGTTTGTATTTTTATAATATGTGTCGTGATTACCTGCCAACATATAGACTTTTATATCACGCTCTTTTAGTTTATCAAAGAACATTTCTTTTGCTCTTTGTAAAGCATAAAAGTTTACATATTTTCGTCTATCAAAAGTATCGCCAAGAATAAGAACAGTATTAATGCCAGCTGCATCAAGACTAGGAAAGAAAGTGTTATCATAAAATTTTTGAAAGAAGTCCAGAAATGCTATACTGTCATTCCTCGCACCAAAATGCTGGTCTGTGATTATCGCTACTTTCAACATCTACCTCCAAGGTTAAAATTTTATCTTTTATATTTTTAATATGCTCAGTCAATTCATCAATATCAGAATATGTTCCTTCAGAAACAATCCCATCATTAAAAATAACTCTTGTCCTTATCATACGAAGCCAACCTTTCTCTCAAGTTTTTTAACTGTAGATTGTTTTTGTTGATTAAAGATTTCAGCAATACTATACTTACCATCTCCAGAAGCAGGAAGATTAACTCCAAGTTTCTTGGCAAGTGCATTCGCTTCAGATTCAGACAATACATCAAAGTGAACAATGTCAAAACAACGACCTGGACGAACCAATGCTGAATCAATATCACGAATGCTAGGTAGGTTAGTAGAGAAAATCATCTTCTTACCTTTTGTTGTAACAAGACCATCGCCCACGTTTAGGAAACGATGCATCATGTTATTTCCATCGCTGCGAGATCTTAGGAAGTTGTCTGAATCTTCAAGTACCATAATGCTGGCATCATCTTCAATAAAGCGAGCAAAGAACCCATCCTTATCAAGAATGTTGGAATCATATGAAACGATTGCAGATGAGTTTGTGTGGGCTAGTAAGCCACGAATGAAAGTAGTCTTGCCAGTTCCAGGTGGACCAATCAACAAAAGAATGTTTGCTGACGATTCCATATATTCGTCATAGTATTCCTCAAGAGATTTACCTTTAAGGAAAGGATACATTTCTGATGTTGGCAGACGATCTCTGTTAAGTGGCACATTCACTGAATTACCATCGCCAGAATAAACCCACTCGATATATGATGTCACAACAGAGAAAGCATCTTCAACAGCTTCAACGATTGAGTCGGCAAAATCTGCATCACCGAATGCACGAACTTCTGTTGAGTTGCTATTCACACTAAACTTAATAAAGTTTTGTTCCTTAGGTTCAACAATAAAACCTGAAGAAGAACTTGTTTGAGAAAACAAGCAGTCAGAGAAATATTGCTCTGCCCAGTGCGACCACTTTTCACGATTGCACAAAACTGTTGTCTCTCTTTGAACAGTGGTTTTATTTGACTCGATGCGTCTCTTCATAATCTCAGCAGTAATGAGATCTTCAACATCGCTAACACCCAAAAATATATTTTCTTTATTGTCCATAAGCTTATTCAAATTAAACTGATTATCATAACTATCCCAAACATGTCCCTTTAAAAATCTTCTATTAGATTTTTTACGTTTTCTTGAACGAACTCTATGCATCGTATCAGCTACTGAATAACTTCTACGTGCTAAGCTTCGGATATATTTACGAAGTTCGCTGCTCATCATCATCACCTATAAATTCATCAAGTGTTTGTTTTTTCTTTTTAGCCTTTGCAGCTTTTTTCTTTTCAATGAACGAATCATCAAATGTACTGTTCTGTTGCATAAAGTCAAGATATGCATTTTGAAAGTGTCCGTCTTCATCTTGCTCTTGTAATTCAAATGCGTCAAAAGCCATATCTTGAATCAATTTGTTTTTAATATATGAATGTTTCTTTTCCTTACCGATACGACGTAGGAAAGCGAAGTAAATAATTTGCGTGAAATATGCGAACGGATTGCTCGACTTTTCTGGATCAAAATTATCAAAGTAGTTGATACAGTTCTCGATACCATCAAGAATCATATCATCTTTGTAAGTATAATTAATAAAGTTTGGTTTGTATGATAAATGAGTTGCAATTTTAAGAATGCACTCACCAAGATAATTCGGGATAATCGGTTTAGGTAAACCCCTTTCTTCCGCTTCTTTTACACTTTTCTTATATTCTTTAATTGCTGCTAAGAAGTCAGCATTGTTTATGTAGTTTGCCACAAGTCAAAATCTCCTATTAACATCGTTCAATAATATAAAGTATACTACAAATTGTGATAAATGTAAAGTTTTATTTGATTGCAATTTTGCAACTATAAAATTATTTTACATTTATTTTGAAAACAAGTAAACTTTCGGTGTGGGGTTTGAAAGAAAGGATCAATGGATTGTATCGTTACCTTCGATAAATGTTCTAACTTCTTCCTCTTCCTTCTTAGCAATCGCTTCCAACATTTTAATTCTCTTCTGAATTTCTTCATTACTTAATTCGGCAACTTCTTGCTGTAGTTCTTCATCTTCCCATTCCAATTTTTTAACACTACCATCTTGCTTTTGTTTAATTGGAACATGTTCTTCTGCTTCAGATGCTAATCTGATATAATGCGGGATCAACATGCTGTGGAGATTTTTGACAAAAAGAATATTTCTTTTATTGAGAGTAAGATTTGAATCTTCAGCGAACTTGCAATATGGAGTTGCTGTTACATGCTCAGAACCATGTTCTGCGCCAATGACTGGAAATAAACGCAATAGTAATGGTGACGAAATTTGAATATTTTCGTCTGTTTCTTTTTCGAGCACAGCCATAACTTGTTCACCAGAAACAAGTTTAATAATTACAAAATGCTCGTTACCGATTAGCATAGATTTACCTCTATCAGTTTAACATCAAATTGTTCTTCTGCATAAGTTTTATATCTTTCTGCAGCGTGATTCAACGTATGATTTTTCCAAGACTTCCAATGTAAGTCATCAGCTAAGTCATAAAGATTACAAGTATCTTTACCATCTTTTAATCTTAACCCACGACCAATACTTTGTAGGTTTCTAATTTTAGATTTTGATGGCGACGCAAAAATAATATTTTCAATCGATGGTATATTAATACCAGTAGAGAAAGTTCCGAACGATGCAATAATAATAGCATCATCTTCGCCCTCTGTAATGTGGCGAATAGATTCTCTGTCTGCAGTATCAACACCACCATGAACGAAAAACACTTTTCTTTCTGAATGAACTTTATCTTTAATCATATCAAAAAGAACCTGTCCGTGTTTTTCTACGTATTGGAAAAGAACCAAAGTATTACCACGAGATTTTACTGCTAAATTGCGTATAAACTTATTACGCTGTTCGTTGGCGACTAGCCAATCCATCTCTTCTTGGTAAGTATTATTTTTTCTTGCCTTACGTATTTCTTCATTATATTTTAGAACCAGACAAGTAATATTTAGTTGGGCGAGTCTTTCCGACTCCATTAGTGCTTTGGTTGTAGTCACTCTATGAACTGGACCAAACATACCTTCAAGAACTAAACGATGAACTTTCTTGTTATCAAGAGTTCCTGTAGTACCGATGCGATAACGGATGTTATCCATCTTTTCCATTACAGTAGTTAAGGACTTGGCTTTGAATTGGTGAGCTTCGTCACCGAAGATTACATTAAACTGACGAAACCACGCTTTAGGTTGTAGGTATACAGATTGCCAAGTTGTAATTAAAACATCTTTAGTGAAATCTTTTGAGAATCCACTATAAAGTTTTTGGCAATGAGCAGATACTTTCCACTCATTGGCTGTTGAGTAATCTTCAAAGTCAGCATATAACTGTTCAACGAGAGAAGTTGTTGGAACGATAATAATACATTTACGATTACGTTCAACGTGCCAACGCATTGCTGTGTAAATAATAAAAGATTTACCTGATGCAGTTGGGGAAAGAAGAAGAGTGCGTTCTCTATCAAGTGCAGTCTTCACTGCTTCTACTTGATAATCACGAATCTCAATAGGTTTACCACGACCATATGGAGTCAATGATTTAGCATAAGAATAAATTTCTTCTGCGGTTATACCATTGCTGGTGGTTATTTCTGAATTGATATTTAATTGATAATTATTTCGCTCACAAAACTGCTCAACATAATTCAATAAACCAATATAAAGAGTTTTCCTTACTTGGTCATACAGACGAACTTTACCATCCCAAAGTCTCGCTCGATATTGAGGAGTGAATCTGGCACCTGGATATTCGTAAGTAAAGAAGTCACATAGTTCTTGCTCGATACTTGGATCACCGAAGACACGCATGTAGACTTCATCTAATTTCTCTATCGTTAACATTAAAACCCTGCTAAAAACTTCTTCCATTCAACTGCAGTTTTAATCTGCCAGTCACGTGCTTTGATTTGTTGAAGAACCGATTCAAGAAAATAAATCATGGTTTCAAGATAATCAATTTTAATTTTTAAAGTCACCAACTCACTATCGCCTTGCAGGAATTCATCCATCTCATTCTTGAGTGGTTTAACACCTTGCCATTGTTCCCAACCAAGATTAGTTAATTCATCACGTGAGAGTTCGCCACGATAATAGCGAAACTTATTCTTACGCAACAATGCATAATCTGCTTGAAGTTTGGTATGCTTGAGTTTGGTGTTTACCAGAAGTTTAACATACTTAGCATGCAACTTTGGTGTAGCTGTGGAATTTTCACCGAGAAAGTTGTCATCAATCTCGCAGTCTTTTTCCCACAATTGTTGTAATTCATCTAGAGTCATAATATCTCCACTTAGTCATAATATGATTATACTACATATTGCCAATTTTGTCAAGTAAACTTGTAGTATCCGTATCTGAATGTTGCAGTACCAACTAAGTATTGCACATCTTGGTTCGTTGATTGGAATGTAAGAGAAGAGATACTTACAGGAAAAGTATCATGGAATTGAATATTTTGCACTGGCTTATTATTTGAACCAAGTATTGTAAGAGTTGCATCAGAATAATTCTTTGCAAGTTCAGAAGTTTGATTTAGTTCATTTGAATTTACAAAATTTAAATACTGAGTATAAGTCTCTGGAAATCCAAGAGCAACAACCCAGTTATAGATGGCTCTATAGTTTTGCATATTTTCATCAACTAAAAATTGCACATCTAAACTGTCATATGTTAATGTTTCACCTGGAATTGGTGCTACGTTGAATGGGTTACCAAATTCTGGTGCACCTAAAGTAATACCAGGAAGATTAACTTGCTGACAGAAAAAATTTATCTGTGGCAATTTTTTAACTGAGAACATAAACCCATTAGGTGATAGTGGGGAAATGTTATCTGGGATTGGGCAGGAAATAGTGTTATTCATGTTTACTCTTTAGTATCTTCATGCTAATATTTATAATAAAAAAAGGGGAGCCGAAGCTCCCCTTTCAAGTACCTATCTTACGTAGGTTTATTAACCTGATATTACATTAGGTTAGTAACAGCTACCTTACGGTAGTAGATATTAGTGCCAGAAGACAAGCTAGTGAATGGGTTTGCAACCATACCATAACGTGTCTTGAAACCAATCTTAGGTTGGAAAGTGCTTGGGTCAACTGCACGAACCATCTGTAATGGAACGTATGGGCAGTAGAACAAGCCAGCGTCAAACGCTGAAGTACCTTTGTAACCAACAACGAAGAATTGGCTAGTTGACTGGTTAGCAGAATATGGATCAACATAAACTTTATACTTACCATTCAATACACCAGCGAATGTAGTTGAAGACTCATCAACATTCAAGCCAGTTGACAATGCTGGAGCATAGTCAAGAACACCAGCCATAGCTAAAGCAGATGCAACATCGCTTGAGCAGATGATGAAGTTACCACGACCACGACGAGTAGTCTGAGCAATAGCGTTAGCTTCACGCTCGATCTGGAACAATAGTCCCTTGAATTTCTCAACAGACCAACGACCATTTGAGTCAACGTCCATGTCGAAAGTACCAGCAGTTGCAGTGTTAACTTCTGCGCCAGCTTTAGCAGCAGCGTAAACAGTACGTACAACTTCACGGTTAATTTCAGCTTGGATTTCTGAAGAAAGAATGTTGCTCAATTCACCTTCAGCATCAAGACCATGAACTGCTTTCAAGTCTTGTGCAAGTTCAACAGTGTATTCTGCTTTCAAAGCACGAGTTTGTGCAGTTACAGTTGTCTTCTCGATAGAGAATGCCATCTGATTGAAAG
>Ga0214921_10005264_pt1 | contig 18409 bp, 14 predicted proteins | sample LL1505_MetaG_FD_177992 | JGI IMG/M metagenome (GOLD analysis project Ga0214921, IMG submission 177992) | Freshwater microbial communities from Lake Lanier, Atlanta, Georgia, United States - LL-1505 | ecosystem: Environmental > Aquatic > Freshwater > Lake | place: USA: Georgia | collected... | reverse complement strand
GGTGTGTTAAAAAAGTTAAGAAGGGCCCATAGCTCAGTTGGTTAGAGCAGAGGACTCATAGCGAAAGTTGTGCCTTATGTGTGGAAACTGCATAAGGGATGGTGTCAAATTCGGTGAAAGCTAAGTTCAGTAATGAATACGCCAACGCCGAGCCAAGCAGAGTAAGAAATTACTTTGAAGGTGTAGAGACTAGACGGCACCCACCTAAGTACGAACTAATTTGTATACGGTGAAGGCATAGTCCAGGGAGTTAGGAAACTAACACAAACCGGAATCCTTTGGTCCCAGGTTCAAGTCCTGGTGGGCCCACCAGAAAAGCAAACCCTCGCTAGTAAATGGTGGGGGTTTTGTGTTTATGCGCAATCTTCTGATTGCTACTGGATTTTGTTATTGCTATATTGGCGTGAATGAAAGCCTATCACTTCATATCCTCTAAATATGCATTAGAAGCGCTCCAAAAGAATAGATTAAAGATATCACTATTAAATGATTTAAATGATCCATTTGAGTTGTATGGCGTTGATTTATCAGATCCAAAGCATAGAAGTGGCTTTGAGAAATTTAAAAATGAATTGTCAAAAAAGTTTGGAATACTTTGCCTTAGTAAGTCATTTGATAACCCCTTGTTATGGAGTCACTATGCCGACAGACATAGAGGGGTGGCAATAGAAATTGAGGCTGACGATGATTTCTTCATCCCCGTTTCTTATGAGCCTAAAAAGATTTACTTAGATATTAAAAGTAAATTGGCTAGTGGTGGTCTGACATTTGCAGATGCTCAATTAATTCTTTCTACAAAATTTGAACAATGGAAGTATGAGGATGAGGTTAGAATCTTTTGCGATCTAATAGATCCCCCGTCTTCAGAAGGCTTACATTTTTATAAGCTTAAAGGCGATGTTAGGCCTATTCGAATGATATTGGGTGCTTTATGTAATCTATCTTTAGACGACATCAAAAGAGCTCTCCCAGAAGGTGCATCTATAAAAGTAGCCAAGACCCAACTCGCATTTGATAGCTATTCAGTTGTCATAAACAGTTCATTACCAGAATTGGAGGCGTTGGGTGGAGACTAAGGATATTGTTTTATTGATAGTTGGGACAGTTTTTGGTGGGCTGGTTTCTTGGTTGACTTCGCATATCTTTTATGTCAAGGCTTCTAAGTCTCAGGAACTTGAATTTAAAAAATTAATAGCTGATATACAAGCCTCCAATACACTTGAGTATTTTGTCTCTCAGCTAAATGATTCTGACTGGGAACCTCGTCATATCAATAATGATGAGGTATGGGTGAGTACTTCTAACAACTCACTTCAAATTTTAACTGGTAAAGATTCTGTTGAATTTTCAGAGTTATGGACTGAAAAGTTTCCCAATCCTAAAAGCTATTCATATCCGGTGTATTTAAAAATAGGAAATACGGTGGTAAAGGAGCTTCAATTTATTTCTGTTGATGGCGGCCGAATTTTTGTCCCAATTCCAAAAATTGAAATAAATGGCAATAATGATCGGATATTTTTTTGGGACTCAAATAGCATAGAAGTTGCTCTATGCAAAATAATTGGACGTTATTACATCCATAGATCAATACATGGGGTAGCTTCTATGGCTGGAATTAAAATTAAGTAACGGCCGTCCATTACCAGCCCTTAATTGTTGGAACCTGAGACGCTTGACGTGGAGTATTGATTGTCCTATTTGGGGTAGCTTGGATTGGGGTTGTGCTGGATCCTTGATATTGACCTTGGGGGCTATAGAAGTTTGTTTGCCCGTTATCAGTTTGAAATGATTGCACGTTTTGGCCCTGTGCGTTGTATATGTTGGTAACTCCGCTCGGACTAGTTTGACTATAGCCTTTGTATTGTCCATTGGCGTCATAAATGGCTTGTGCTGAAGCCTCGGTACTAGGTAGAAATATCCAGATGCTTATTGTTAGGTAAAAGGACAGGCGCATAGATAAGCTAAAACCTTAAAAATTAGAGGTTATGAAGGATAATTCAAATAATATTTTCAATATTAGTTTTTATAAAGAATAAAGACAACAAATGCTTGACGACATTAAAAAAACGCTTTGGGCTGCTGCCGATAAGTTGAGAGCAAATATAGATGCTGCTGAATACAAGCATCTTGTCCTTGGCTTAATCTTTGTCAAATATATCTCAGACACTTTTGCAGGGAAACAGCAAGAACTAAAGCAGCGTTTGCGAGATCCGAAGGACGAGTACTACATAGCAGATGTTAGCGATGCAGACTTAGATGCAGAGCTCGAAGAGCGTGATTACTACACTGCTTCTAATGTCTTTTGGGTGCCCGAAACTGCGCGATGGGAAGCATTGCGATCAGCAGCTAAAGCAGCAGACATTGGAAAGCGCATTGATGATGCACTAACAGTGATTGAGAGTGAAAACCCAAAACTAAAAGGAATACTAGACAAGCGTTATGCACGTGCACAACTGCCCGATGGCAAGTTGGGTGAGCTTGTGGACTTAGTATCGACGATTGGTTTTGGTGAGAACGCTAGCGTTGCGCGTGATGTGCTTGGGCAGGTATATGAATACTTTTTAGGCATGTTTGCTAGCGCAGAGGGTAAACGTGGTGGTCAGTTCTACACACCAGCTTCCATAGTTAAAACACTTGTTGCCGTTCTTGCTCCACACGAAGGCAAGGTGTACGATCCTTGCTGTGGGTCAGGCGGTATGTTTGTGCAATCAGAAAAGTTTATTGAGGCACACGGCGGCAAGATTGGTGATGTTGCTATTTACGGACAAGAGGCAAACCCAACTACGTGGCGACTGGCTGCTATGAACTTAGCAATTCGCGGCATAGACTTTAACCTTGGTCGCGAACCTAACGATACTTTCACAAAAAATCAGCACCCTGACTTACGTGCCGACTTTATCCTAGCAAACCCACCGTTCAATATTAGCGATTGGTGGCATGCTACTTTGGAAGGCGATCCTCGATGGGCGTATGGAGACCCACCACAAGGTAACGCTAACTACGCATGGTTACAACACATGCTTCATCACCTAAAGCCAAATGGTCGAGCAGGCATTGTTTTAGCTAACGGCAGCATGAGTTCTACTCAGAATAATGAAGGAACAATTCGAGCAGCTATGGTAGACGCCGATAACGTCGAGGTTATGGTTTCATTGCCTAGTCAGTTATTTTTTAATACGCAAATACCTGCTTGCTTATGGTTCCTAGTCAAACAAAAATCTAAGCGAAAAGGTGAAGTTCTTTTTATAGATGCTCGCAAGCTTGCGACAATGATTAGCAGAGTGCAAGCTGAACTAACAGATGATGCTATTGAGAAAATCGAAAATACTGTCGCCTCATGGCGCAGTGAATCTGCTGACTATCAAGATATTGCAGGATTTTGCAGGAGTGTTCCTTTAAGCGAGATAGTAAACAACGGCTATGTATTAACTCCTGGCAGATATGTGGGTGCAGAAGAAATAGAAGAAGACAGTGAAGAGTTTGCAGAGAAAATGCAAGAGCTAGCCGCATTACTCAAAAAACAAATAAAAGCTGGTAATGAACTAGATGCTCATATCGTAGAAAATCTTAAGGGGCTTGGTTATGGCTCTTGAGTGGATAGATACAACGTTTGAAGAGGTATGCGATATTAAGCGGGGCGCTTCACCCAGACCTATTCACGATTGGCTTGCATTGTCCGGAGTGCCATGGGTAAAGATTTCCGACGCAACAGCAGCGCAAACCCCGTTTATTCAAAAAACAGCTGAATATATTAAAAAAGAAGCTGCCCCTAAAAGTGTTGAAGTCTTTCCAGGAGATTTTATTCTTTCAAATAGTGCAACCCCTGGTATACCTAAGTTTATGCAGATTCATGCCTGCGTACACGATGGATGGCTAATACTAAGAAACTTTCGCAACTTAGATAAGTGGTATTGCTACTATCTACTCTTAAACGACCGAGAAAAACTTGTTAGACAAGGCAATGGATCTGTATTTACGAATCTTAAGACAGAGATTTTAAAAAAACATCAAATAAAACTTCCGCCACTTTCATATCAAACTCAAGTTGCTGATATTCTAAAAACACTTGATGATCGGATTACATTACTACAAGAAACAAATCAAACTTTAGACAGATTAGCCCAAACAATATTTAAATCTTGGTTTATTAACTTTGATCCTGTCAAAGCTAACGCAAGTGGGCTTAAAGGCAGCACAATCGACGATGAAACCCTATCCCTTTTTCCAAGTGCTTTTGTGGAAAGTGAACTAGGAGAAATACCTGAAGGTTGGACTATCGATAGAATGGGAAATGTTGCCGTTGTCACAGACTATGTAGCAAATGGTAGTTTTGCTTCACTCAAAGAAAATGTTACGTTATTAGATGAACCTGGATACGCTTTGTATGTTAGAACGACTGACTATAACTCAGGATTCAAAGGCGATTTTCGATACGTTAGCAAAGCGTCCTATGACTTTCTATCCAAATCATCATTAGAAGGTAACGAGGTAATCATTTCTAATGTAGGAGATGTTGGCACGGTTTTTAGGCCGCCAGCTTGGCTAGGAATGCCAATGACCCTTGGAAGTAATGCAGTTGCGCTAAAAGCTCCCGAAATATCAAAGTATCTTTACTTTCATTTTTCAAGTGAAAAAGGTCAAAATGCCATCCAAAGTATAGTTACAGGAAGTGCACAGCTAAAGTTTAATAAGACCAACTTTAGAGATCTAAAAATACTAATACCTAATAAGCGCATCCTTGAACGTTTCGAAAAAATAACTGAAACTCTACTTGCAAAACATGATGCAAACAAATCTCATATTGCAAGCTTAAAAAAAGTAAGAGATGGATTACTGCCAAAGTTAATGTCAGGACAGATATCATTGAAAAATGCTGAGCTAGAAACCGCTAAATCAATGGATAGACTGCAATGACAGAAGATCAACTAGAACAAGAAGCACTAAGCTGGCTTAGCGATGTTGGTTATACATTGCTGAATGGCTATGACATTGCATTCGATGGAATAACGCCAGAACGAGATGATTACAAGCAGACACTGCTGCTGCGGAGATTGCGTAAAGCTATAAACACCCTCAATCCATCAATACCTGCTGTCCCTCGTGATGACGCATTTCAGCAAGTGCAGAACTTAGGCATTCCCTCGTTACTGTCAGCAAACAGACAATTTCATAAGCTGTTAGTTAATGGTATTCCAGTGCAGTACCAAAAGGATGGCGAAACACGAGGCGACTTTGTAAATCTGATTGATTGGCAAAATCCTGCAAACAATGACTGGGTAGCTGTTAATCAGTTTACGATTAAAGGCGCAAGGCATACACGCCGACCTGACATTATTTTGTTTGTTAATGGTCTTCCACTTGTTCTTATCGAGCTAAAAAATCCTGCCGATCAAAACGCAGACATTTGGAAAGCATTTGACCAAATACAAACGTATAAAGAACAAATACCTGATGTGTTTGAGTACAACGAAGTCCTTGTGATTTCAGATGGCACAGAAGCATTGCTTGGGTCATTATCTTCCGATGCTGAACGTTTTATGGCTTGGCGCACTATTGATGGCACAACTATCGACCCACTTGGTCAGTTCCAAGAGTTACAAACACTAATACGTGGTCTTTTTGACCCGCAATACTTCCTAGACTACTTGCGCTTCTATGTGTTGTTTGAAGACGATGGCAAGTTAGTTAAGAAGATTGCAGGCTATCACCAGTTTCATGCTGTTCGTGCTGCAATCAATCAAGTGGTAGCAGCATCACGTCCCGATGGAACACACAAAGGCGGCGTGGTTTGGCATACGCAAGGAAGCGGCAAGAGCATAACGATGACTTGCTTTGCTGCTCGTGTGATGCAAGAATCTGCGATGGAAAACCCAACAGTTATTGTGATTACTGACCGAAATGACTTAGATGGACAGTTGTTTGGTGTGTTTAGCTTGTCCCAAGACTTGCTGCGTGAACAGCCTTCACAAATATCATCCCGACATGACCTACGTGCCAAGTTAGCTAATCGTCCATCGGGTGGCATCATCTTTACAACTATACAGAAGTTTATGCTTGGCGAGGATGAGGACACGTTCCCAGTACTTTCCGATCGCAGCAACATTGTTGTGATTGCCGACGAAGCACACAGAACGCAGTATGGGTTTGAAGCAAAGCTAAAGGGTAAAGAAGGTGCTGAACGCTATCAAGCTGGCTATGCACAGCACTTGCGCGATGCATTACCTAACGCCACGTTTGTTGCATTTACAGGTACACCAATAAGCAGCGAAGACCGAGACACACGTGCCGTGTTTGGTGATTACATACACGTGTATGACATGCAACAAGCTAAAGAAGATGGCGCTACTGTTGCAATCTACTATGAATCTCGCCTAGCTAAGCTAAAGCTAAAAGAAGAAGATTTGTCAAGTATCGATGCAGAAGTTGATGAACTTGCGGAAGATGAGGAAGAAGGCGCACAAGCAAAACTGAAGAGCAAGTGGGCGGCACTAGAGAAGATCGTTGGTGCTGCTCCACGTGTTGCCCAAGTAGCCAAAGATTTAGTTGAGCACTACGAAGAACGTAATAAAGCTATGGCTGGCAAAGCAATGGTTGTTGCTATGAGTCGCGAAATCTGTGTGCATTTATATAACGAGATTATCAAGCTACGACCTGAATGGCACAGTGAAGACCCCGAGAAGGGCGCACTGAAGATTGTGATGACTGGCAGTGCAAGTGATAAAGCTTTGCTACGTCCCCACATTTATGACGGTAAGGCTAAGAAGCGTTTAGAGAAACGCTTTAAAGACCCGAACGATGAGCTAAAGATGGTTATTGTTAGGGACATGTGGCTGACTGGCTTTGATGCACCCTGTGTGCATACGCTGTACGTAGACAAGCCGATGAAAGGCCACAACCTAATGCAAGCCATTGCACGTGTTAATCGCGTGTTCAAAGACAAGCAAGGCGGCTTAGTCGTTGACTACATTGGTATTGGCAACGAGCTTAAAGCTGCAATGAAGGAATACACAGGCAGCAAAGGCAGAGGACAAATCAAAGTTGATGCTAATGAAGCTTATAGCGTATTAGCTGAAAAGCTAGACATACTGCGTGGAATGCTACATGGCTTTGACTACAGTAACTTTATGACTGAAGGCCATAAAGCACTAGCAGGCGCAGCTAATCACGTGCTTGGCATTAAGGATGGCAAGAAACGTTTTGCGGATACTGCGGTTGCAATGAGCAAAGCTTTTACCCTTTGCTGCACCTTAGATGAAGCTAAACAAGTACGCGAAGAAGTAGCGTTTATGCAAGGCATTAAGGTCTTGCTTACTAAGCGCGACATTACTGCACAGCGCAAAACTGACGAACAACGCGACCTAGCTATACGCCAAATCATTAGCTCTGCAGTTGTGTCTGACAGCGTTGTTGATATCTTTGATGCAGTTGGCTTAGACAAGCCAAACATTGGACTGCTTGATGACGAGTTTCTTAATCAAGTACGCAACTTACCTGAACGTAACTTGGCTGTTGAACTGCTTGAGCGTTTACTTCAAGGGGAAATCAAAAGTAGATTTAAGTCTAATGTGGTACAAGAGAAGAAGTTTAGTGACTTACTGGCTAATGTTATCCAGCGTTACCAAAATAGAGCTATTGAAACTGCGCAGGTAATGGAAGAGCTTATTGAGATGGCTAAGAAATTCCGTGAGGCAAGTAGACGCGGTGAAAAGCTTGGGTTGAGCGATGATGAAGTGAAGTTTTATGATGCACTAGCGAACAATGAATCTGCTGTGCGTGAGTTAAACGACGAGATACTCAAGAAAATTGCTCATGAGCTTACTGAAAACCTCCGAAGAAATATAAAGGTGGATTGGGCGGAGCGTCAGAGTGTAAGAGCCAACTTGCGATTGATGGTTAGGCGTATTTTGCGAAGATATAAGTACCCACCTGACCAGCAAGATGGCGCCGTAGAACTAGTTTTGCAGCAGGCTGAAGCACTTGGTGAAGAATGGATTAATTAAATGAAAAGATATTTCAGGATGATCTTTTACAAGTATCAAATTAACTTCAAGCTGATAAAAGCATGAAGCTAAGCGTTACTTAAAGTAACGCTTGGCAATGGTAGAACATATATGGAATTTATTTGTTCAAATTGTTTTGCCTTCATCAAACCTGAAAGATGGGCTTTGGGTTATCGTCTATGCCTGAGTTGTGGTGAGCTGTATGCAAAAGGCCAGCCTCTACCAAAGCCCGTCAAAATGCCTCCCACTAAAGAAGAAATAAAGATCGCTAATGAGTTACGTCAAATTGAGGCCGAAGTAAAAAAACGTATTATTAAGAAAAATGAAGAAAAAATCGCGGCAGATATAAAAAAGAGGAAGCTAAAAGAGATGGAAAGATTGAAAAAAAAGTATGGGGAAAAATAGTTACTTTTATATTCAATCCAAACCTTTTAAATATCCCACAAACTTCCCATTATCTTCCACAAATAGCCACACTTTCTTTTGGCTAAATTGACCCCTTAAATTCAGCCAACTTGGTTGCTCTAGCTGGGTCTCTGAAGCTAAATTAACAATATGGCAATCAAGAAAGAAACTACACATCAACTCATAAACCGTAACTTAACTTTATATCAGCGCGAACACAGCCAAGTTTGGCAATGCCGCTTTAAGGTGGATAACAAGTGGATACGAGCCACTACTAAAGAGACTAAATTTGATCTCGCAGTAACCAAAGCTAAAGAGCTATTAGTGGAAGCAGAAATTCGTAAACGCTCTGGAATTCCAGTGGTTACCAAACGCTTTAAAGATATCGCTCAATTAGCCATTGATCGAATGGAGCGGGACTTAAAGGGTGGATTAGGCAAGGTTATCTACAAGGATTACATCCGCATTATCAATCAGCACTTTATCCCTAGTCTGGGGCAGCGACTGATTACTAATATTGATTACGATGCATTACAGCAGTACTACACCGATCGAGAAGCCAAGTATGGTGCGGTTCTCTCGAATAGCCATCGCAAAACCCAAAATGCCGCATTTAATCGAGTTTTTGATGAAGCGGTAGTGCGCGGGTATTTAACGGACAGTAATCGTCCGAAGTTGGATGGCAAGACCAAAGAGACTCAGCGTCGTCCAGCATTTGAGCTTCATGAGGTAAGAGCTTTATTAAAGAACTTAGGACCTTACATTGAATCTAGTAGAACCAAAGATGTGCGTGAGCGCAGAGAAATCCTGCGAGATTATGTAGAAATGCTCATTGATACCGGTGCACGACCTGGCACGGAGCTATTGGATATGAAATGGAAGCAGATTCGCTTCATGATGAACCCGATTAGTACTGTGACCGATCAGCTTGATGAGGACGGTGAAGCAATTGAAGTGCATAGCCTAAATCGTAGTTGCGAATTGACTGTAAAGGGTAAGACTGGGCAACGGCAGATTATTGGACGCTTGCCCAGTATTCGAGTTCTAGAGCGAATTGCCCAACGAAACTATGGCGTCAAAAGTTCGATTACCGATCCATTGGCTGAACTTATTAAACCCACCAATGATGACTATATTTTTCGGACTAAAGAGGGTAGGGATGTCAGTGATATTTTAAATCACATGTTTGATAACTTTTTAGCAGATCACGGCTTACTAATTGATCCAAAAACCAATCAAAAGCGGGTCTTCTATAGCCTGAGGCATACCTACGCTACTTTGTCGCTAACGCATGACAACGTACCTATTCATACTTTAGCTAAACAAATGGGTACTAGCGTGTTAATGATTGAAAAGCACTACAGCCATTTGCAGGTAATACAAGCTATTGAGCAACTGCGCGGGACCAATACAAGAAGGCTAATTGAGGTGGAAAATAAAGCCACTGATAATTATCCTAGTAAGAGACGAACAGAAATTGAGCGCCAGGTGGCTTAGATATTAAATGTAAAAAAATTAAAATTTATTCTCTGTTAGTGCTTTTATTTTTGAATTGAGCTGTAGAAAATCTTTTAGTTCGAATGAATAGGGCATAAAGACAGTAAATTCATTAGTATTACTTTTGATTTTATCAATAGCAGTAGTTATTGTGTTAATCATTTCGGTTTTCTTAAATTGATAGTAAATAATTTTTGAATTAGAAAACCAATGATCAAAATTTTCATAACCAGAAGTACTTATGGGATCCCGCATTTCCCAATAAATTATGTCGGATACGAAAGTAACATTCACCCCTTTTTGGATCCCAACGCATTCAGAACTTCCGCACCCGCAGGTAAAGATGTAATATTCGCCTTCAGCATGTAAACTTTCAATTAGGCTAGATAAACACACAGCAAATTGCTGATTTATTTCCTTATTATCAATTTTTATTCTTTGAGATACTTCACGGATTTTTCCATCAAGTTTCTCAAATCTGATATCAAATACCAATTCAAATATATTTAGCATTCTCATTTTTTATATTGTTATGTCTTTAGTTATGCTTAGATTAATTCTTCTTATTGGCAGATATTGGTTGGAATGTTGAATCTAGTTCAATAACTTCTCCAAAGGGGAAATGATTTAACTTAATACTTTTTTGAAATACAATCCAAATTACAGGATAATTAGGCTGTGCCTCTGGAAAACTTCCATATCCATCAGTAGCATAGATTAAAATAGGTAGATATACAAAATACTGTTCTTTAATCCATTGAAAGACCGGCCTAAAGTCAGTCCCCCCCCTGCCTAAGACTGTTATCGTCTTAGATTTTGGAACGATGTCATCTAGTTCGTATTCTTCAATTTTATGAATTTTGGCATCACACTGAATAACAGTAAGTTTGGATGGAAAAGTATCTCTGAAGTTCTGAATTTCGATAAAAATTTTAGATAATTCGCTGTTCGGAACAGATCCAGAAGTGTCAATTGCCAATACAACATGGCTTGGAACATCTAAGGATACCGAAGGAAGATATATCTCTCTCCAAATATTTTTTTTTGAAAATGGATAAGTTTTCCAGTCGCCACGAATTCTCTCAAATAGCCACTTACGAAGCAAAGTTTTCCAGTCAATCCTTCTGGAATCGGCTAGTGATAATTCTTGATTAGAGGAGCCCGCGCTGTTACCTTTTAGCTTTTCAGTAATTTCACTTAGTAATGTTTGTCGTAATTCCCTTCTTGCTTGTAAATCTGGACTGACTTTATCTCTATGATTGACTGTTCTAATATCATCTGGCATAAGAATGTCTCCAGATGGCGAAACAATAATTGGAAAAGATTCTGATGAGTCTATACCAATAGTGGAAAAAATTTGATATTTTTTTTCATAATCTTTGTCTTTATAAATTTCATCATAAATTCGTTCTGCCGATAAATTTATAAATGCCCTCTCTTTATAGCCGTCCCGAGGAAGCTTAAAACCACATGCATCTAAGAGTAAATTAATTGCATGATCACAAGCAATATTCCATATGTGATGATTTCTTGAGCCAATCCTATCACTATGACCAAAAACTACATGTAAAACCTCATGGGCTATGAGGCCAATCAATTCATTTTTTGATAATTTATCAACCCATTTAGAGTTATAAAAAATATGATAACCATCTGTTGCCATTGTTTGGCACCACCCGGATGTTGTGCAGTCCTTAAATGGCAGCCGCATTACCGCCGTAGCTAGAAATGGGTGTTCAAGAGCTAGCAGTATGCGAGCGTTAAGAAGTTTCTCTGAAACATTAAGAGACAAAAAGTTTTGCATGCTTTTTGATAAATGCTTTATAACCAGCCTCATTAATAAAGGTTATAGATCCTTTAACCATATCTCTGGCCATAACAACTCCAAACTCTGGTGGCAATCTTCCGAGCAAGACTGAGGCAGCAGTCCTAATATTTTGATCTTTGGCGCCATAAGCAAACCAAGATGTAAGAGCATAGATATCACCTAATTCTGATGGTAGTTTAGAACTGGCGGGGTTTGCAACAATATCTAAATAGTCCTTTTCACTCAAACTTTTTTGTACGTAACCATTAAATTCCGTAGCTGCAGCTTCCCCGATAATACCGGGAGCAATATCGCTAATATTTTCTATACTCCCCATAGTTGATATGACATCAGAAAGCATATGCCATGATCTTGGAGTTGGATATGCGGGGGATCCGGGAATGGGTTCTCCAAGAAGTAATTGAGGCCTGACAGCAATGAATGCCATAATTAAAGGATGAAGTCCAGATTCAATGCCCCAATTGCGCCAATCAAATATATCAGTATCGAAATCAAGGTGAATGAAGCGATTTGCTAATGCAGCTGAGAGCCTAAAAACCACTGATTGGTCCCCCTGTCGGTTACCTGCAGCCACAATCCACCACTCATCAGGTAGCTTATATTCGCCAATTTGACGATCCAATACCAACTGGTAAAGACTTGCTTGGACTAATGGTGGGGCAGCATTGATTTCATCTAAAAATAAAATTCCCGGTTTATCTGTAACTTTTGGAAGAAAATCAGGGGGGCACCAAATAGCATGACCATTATTAATGGAAGGTATGCCGCGTAAATCAGTGGGGTCTAAAAGAGATGCACGTAAATCTATTACAGGCAAATCGGCACTGTTTGCTAATTTTTTTACAACAGCACTCTTACCAATGCCTGGGGGCCCCCATAAAAATACCGGCCACCTTTGGTTTCTTAGGGAAGTTAATACATCGAATATTCTAGATGGTTTCATGAATTTATCTTAGTGAGTTAGCAGAGACGAACATCTAACAATATCTTTAAAATTGTTAGGCAAAAACCAGTTAAATATTTTTGAACATTCAATAGATAAATTTATATCTAAACTTACACAATCCGTTTTTGAGTAATTTATACGTTCATCAAATTTAAAATAAGGTTCAGTAGAAATTTGATGATTCGACCATAACTTATACGAAATATTAGACTTTGATAATTCTGGAATCTTAAATAAAAGGAATGTATTAGTATTAAAAAAATTAATGATAAGCCATTGACTATTTTCAAATGCAGCTGATAGTTGCAAAATAGCTTCGGCTGATTTTGGCCTTAGTGTAAACTCAGTATGATTATGATAGTCTACATTTAGTGATTCAAAAAGTGTGCTGCGCTTACTTATTGGATCAATTAGATAGGAATAAATTTTGTTTCGGCTATCAAAGGCAAAGCCAAAATCACTACTTAATAAAATTTTAGGGTAATCATCCTGTAGAGTTTTTATACTCTGCACCGCTGTTTTAAGCTTACCCATTTTATCTATAAAATTAGGCTTAAAGAATGGTTTATATTCAAGAAATACGGAATTATTTTTATTTCTTTCTTTAATTACGTCGAAGTAGTCAATACTTTTTGGCGTTATTTCTAAGTAACCAGCGTCAACGAAAGAATTTTTACTGAATATTTTGACGGAACGTGATGATGAATTCAATCCATGATCGAGTTGTTTGATATTTGACAAAAAGAAGAGAATTAATTTTCTATCAAGAAAATCTAACTCAAACTCAATAACATTTTTTTTATGATCACTTTTATCAAATTTTTCTATAGCAGAAATTAACTTTTTTAATGTTTTAGAATTGTTTGAGGAAATTCTTGACTCAACCCATTCATCAATTTTGTTTGCCAAAGGCATCCCCTCAAGAAGTAGACGAGCTTGCAAGAGAGTAATAAAGCTAACTTCAACAGTATCAAACTTTTTTCTCATATTTTTTATTAACAGAATTTATAAAGTCAATTCTCCCGCGAATTGAAGACTTGGTGACTGGCTCGCCAAGCCATAATGGTTCTTTGTTCTGTTCTATTTTGTGAGTTGCGGCGCGAACTAATTTTCTGTATTTCTTATTTACAGAGATACCATCATTTACCACAAGGCCAGTAACAGATTGCCGCCTACCGCGTCTAAATATGTTAGTTTTTATAGGATCAATTTTCAGTCCAATTTTATTCAATGAAAACTTGGCCAAACCAATGAGTTTTATAGCATTTTCGTCGCCAGAAAAAGTTAAATCATCAGCGTATCTTGTGTAAGAACAATTCAATTTAGAGGATTCTCTAAAGAGAATTTCATCTGTTTTATATAAAATAATATTTAAAAGGACTGGACTTGTAGGTGCGCCCATAGGGAGAGCGCCATCTTTTGAGCAGATATCAGTGAGAAGACTTACAGCTGCTATTCCTAGTTGTTTTTCAAGGGAGATTTTTAAGGATCTGTGAATAAGAGGCCACGAAACACTTGGAAAGCAATTTGAGATATCACAATTTACAACTATTTTCTTTTTAGTGTGCGGTGCCGCATTTGAAACAATAGATTTTCCAATACAAAACCCATTTGCTGCAGGATGTACTTTTATATCATTAAGAAGATTAATTAATACAGACTTTTGAACTTTCTTTAAAATCTGAGATGGAGCTGTAATCATTCTTTTTTGACCATTTTTCTTTGGAATTTCAAAGCTACTATAAAGATGATTCAGTTTATTTCCAGGTTCGCCACTCTTTTTTGAAGAAGATAATATTGCCGCCAACGGGATAGTTGCAGACTTATCTAAATGGCTAATGAGGGACAGGTATCCACGCTGCCTTGACCTTGGCGGAAGATATTCGCAGGCTGAAAGAACGGCTTCCTTAAATTCTAATTTTGACCAATATCCCTGTATCTTTTTTAAACTTTTTGGACTTTTTCTAATACATATAATTGTCGCAATTCTGTCTAGATCATTTTTATATTCTTTAAATGGCCTTTTATTTTTGATACCAACATAATCAATAAGTGAAGGGCGTTCTCTTAAATTTTTTAGAAATTCACTTGAATTCATCCTGCTGAGATTTTGTGAGCGCAGTAACAATTGAAATTTTTCATCTTGTATATAGTTAATAATTCTTTCCCATAAATTCATTGGGAAATGTTGATCATTAAGCAATATTGATGCTTGATCAGAATTTATTGATTCAGCAAGATATTTACCCGCTTCACTACAGCAAATTGTGAAAGAAAATGCTAAATTAGCCCATAAATGAAAGTTGTTAAGTTGTTCATTAGAGTAAGGTCTCAATCCTGGTAAGTGTTTTAGCAAGTTAGAGGTGAGTAACTTTGCCAAACTAGATTTATAACCTAATGGGTTTACTATATCTGGTTTATCTATGTAATCGATTAATTCTTTAGCATGTTCTAAGCTCGAATGGTCCACACAAGAAATATCAGTAATGGATCCAAAATATTTAACTACTAAATTCGAGTATTTATGGCGATGGTAACTTCCCTTAGATTTAAATAGCTCTGTCAGTATTGGATATTTACCCTCAATTAAGTGAGGTAGTAAGTTATTAATATGATTTCCATTTGATATTAGACTTGAGATTTTGTTAATAATTATCTGACTGTGCTCAGATATTTGAATATCTTCAAGAAGTTGTGGAAGCAGTTCGATTGCAATATCTTCCGGGATAAAAGCTAACGCATTATAAACACCGTTTTTGATTAATTGATATTCTTCTTTATTAGTCCAAGTTTGGCGAAGTAATGCTAAATCTTTTGGATGGATTTGTGTAATTTTTAATTTTTTTTCAGATAGTAGTTTTGAAATTTGATTAGCTGAAGATCCAAAATATGAACATATTTCACCATTTACGCAAAGTTTTTTTAGTTTTATTAAGGATGAAGTGTTTAGATGTTGCCAGAGCTTTACTTTTGGATAAACGTAGTCAGTTATTTTTTTTCTAAAGATTGGGGCAAATTTTGAAACTATTTCACCATGATAGTGCTCAATATCGATTAAATTAAGAATCTCGTTTGCTTTATCAAGCTCTCTTTTTTGAATGCAGTAAATAATTGAAAATAGAACAGGCCGAAGTTTATTTTGATTTTTTAATATGGTATTTAAGTTTTCAAGCTCCATTTCTCTGTTACCTATTCCAGATACGAGCTTATTAAATAATTCGTCGTCAGAAACTAATAGCATTTTTTCACTAACTGCTAAATTCTGATATGCACTTTTGTTAATTGTGCTGTAGATCTTTTTACTACCTAGTCGATTATTAATAAAATTTTTAACTTCTCTTTGCCACGCTAATCTTGAAATCTTTCTATTTATTTGTGGAAATCTTATTAGATTTACTGTATTGATTTCGTTTGCTTTTCGCGTTGCTAGCCAGTATCTAAAGTTTAATGCAGGTGTTATTCCTTTGATTACTTCAATGGTCGGCACATTAGTTATTTTCTGTTTGACTAACGATTTGAGCCCAGTTTTTTCTAAAGTAGATTTATGTATAGCAACTTCTAATCTGATAATTTCACTCTCAAGAAATTTATTTTTTTTTGCTGCATTTTGTAACATTCTCCATACAATCATAAGATGTAGTGGATCATGATATGCAACTGCAATCATATTCTGAAAAATAAACTTTTCATTTACATCAGAAAACTTATCAAGTACTAGGGTATACAGTGCAGATACTTTTTCTACTATGAGATTTTCTAACTGCTCAGTTGCATTATGAGCATTTGGATTAATTTTTGCGAATACTTCAATAAAGTTTATATCCTCTATTGCTTTATCGAGTAATGCTTTATTGAATATATCCATGTATAAGAATTTGTCCCGCCTGGTTACTATTCCATCTCAATTTCTCGTAACGTCGGTAAAATTGACAGTCTTAAGGGAGTTCTTGGTGCATTCTTGTGCTCCCCAGACTCCCTTAAGTCTGGCGATTTTGCCGATCTTAAGAGTAATGCCTAACAACTTTTCAATCCTGGCGAAACACCAGGTGATCCTAAATTCCAAGGCGGGACATTCTTATTCTTATTTTTTTAAACTCAACTGTCAAGTTTTTTTATATGTTTTTTTGTTGTAATCCTAAAAAATATTAAAAGTAGAAATATTCTTTAAAAGCCTTTTTATAAGAAGGACTTTTTGTAATTTACTGATTAAATGGCTCCGGTACATACATTCTTTTTAAAGGAATGATGCCTTTATGCTTTGAATCAAATTTTTCATAATGTTCTAGGATTAAATTTACCAATTCTTCACCATCAATTAGACGAAAATTTGGCTTACTAATTTCAAATTTTCTCGCATCGTTACTGTATGATCCTAGTGCTATAAATAGGCCAAATTCTTGATCACCTAGATTGCCATTAAGTGCTGAAACATCTCCGTGTGAAATTGTGCCTTCCCCGCTTTTTACCTGAACTTTGATGATTGGAGGTTCTAAACCAAGGTGATCCCTGTGCGCTATTAAGTCTATTGCTGGCTCATTTTTACGTGTAAATCTTACGTGATATCCCATGCACTCAAGCAAATGCTTTATAAAATCTTCTAAGGCGAAACCTTTTAAATCTTGAGCCAATGTTTTAAGTATGAAATCTTTGGTAGTTTCTTCTGTATCTTCTGAAACTGTGGCAAGAGCCTCATCTGCAATGATTGGAGTTGTAATAATTTTTTCTCCAGATAGCGCGGATTTAAATTCATCAGCATAATTTTTAACTTGAAAAAAGCTCATTGCAGAACCTATTTCATGCAATGCCCCTTGGCTGAACTGAGTCCGGCTAAAGTAATTTTTTTTCCATTCAACATGTCGTTGATGTGGATAAGAAACTGATTTTTTAGGGTTGTATGTGTAATCAGAGCTAACCTGGCCGATATGAATATTACGAGTTAATTTATCTGGAAAAATCATCCAGTCACCAATCTTCATTTCATATATGAATCGAAATAATTGTCCAGCATTATTAGGTACTGCACTTGGTTTTTCGGGATAAGCTTTTAAAACCTCTTCTTTAAATGCCTCTCTGGTTGGCGGTACCTTACTTAGGTCACCAATTTTCTCCCATCCAAGCCCGGCAAGTTTATTATTTAAAAATAATTGAGAGGCATCACCTGTTTTGCCGGCATGGATCCCCCATAGCGTTATATCTGAAATGAATTTTTGTGTATTTTTTGCCTTTGCCATATAGCGACTCCTTTGTTATAAAGTCTACTGTAGAAAATATTTTCAGGATAGCTACCCCAGAACTGATTTCGAAAGTATCCTCCACGGCTGTCGCGGCCACCAAAAATCATGATATCTGGTAATCCGCCAGGATTTTTATGAACTATTCGTGAAAATATTTTCTTCTCATCATAGTAACTAGTCCAATTTCCTCCAAAGGCATCTCCGGGTTGAATAATCGCAATGGCTTTCGGTTTTCCCCTGTGCGATTGATACAGTTTTTCATATGAGCGACATCCATCATCGCAAATATATAAAAATGCCAATCTTTCGTAAATATGATGAATGGTTGATGTTTCAGAGTGAATTACGTCGTGGTCATGACCTTGATAAGGTTCAAAAATTGTCAGAATAGCAAAAAATGGAAGTGGATCGAGTCCGTACTCTGGATTGCCATCTCCATCTTTAATCGGCTCTTCAAATACGCTATGAGGCCCCATCATTTCTGGATATGAATATTCTT
>Ga0214921_10005262_pt1 | contig 18418 bp, 19 predicted proteins | sample LL1505_MetaG_FD_177992 | JGI IMG/M metagenome (GOLD analysis project Ga0214921, IMG submission 177992) | Freshwater microbial communities from Lake Lanier, Atlanta, Georgia, United States - LL-1505 | ecosystem: Environmental > Aquatic > Freshwater > Lake | place: USA: Georgia | collected... | reverse complement strand
CGCCTCATCGCCCGGGTTGATGGTGGCCAGCAGGGCGTTGAAGATCACCTGCTTGCCGCCGGTGGCGATGATGATTTCTTCGGGTTTGTAGTCGATGCCCGAGTCGCGCTTGAACTTGGCGGCGACTGCGGCGCGCAGCGCGGGGGTGCCGGCCACGTCGGTGTATTTGGTCTGGCCTTCCTGAATGGCGCGGATGGCGGCATCTTTGATGTTCTGGGGCGTGTCGAAATCGGGCTCACCGCTGGAGAGGCCGATCACATCGCGGCCGGCGGCCTTGAGCGCGCGGGCCTTGGCGGTGACGGTGATGGTCTGGCTGGGCGCGATACGGTCCAGACGGTCGGCAACGAGGTTCATGACGGGCCTTCACAGAAACGAAACAGCGGTGGAAGCTAGTCCCGCCAGCCGCGCGCAACAACCCGGAGAGACCCATGCAGCGATCAGAAAACCCGTGGGAATGGCCGGAGGAGACTTGGCGGCATATTGTCGGGCGTGCGCGGGCCGGCCGTTCGCTCGCGCCCACCCATTGGCCCAATGGGGCGAGATGCGCCGTCGCACTTTCTTTTGATGCCGATCATGACACCATCCCATTGCGCGATTGTGATGAGAGCCCGATGCGCATCAGCCAGGGGCAATATGGCCATCGCCAGGGCATGCCGCGGATTCGCCGGCTGCTCGCCCGGCATGGGGTGCGAGCGAGTTTTTTCTATCCCGCCGTCTCCGCCCTGCTCTACCCCGATGAAATCCGCGGCGTGGCCGATGAGGGGCATGAGATTGGCATCCATAGCTGGATTCATGAGGCCAATACCAAGCTGCCGCCCGGGGTGGAGCGCGACCTGACGCTGCGGGCGCGTGACACCTTGGAGAGGGTGTCGGGCCAGAGGCCGGTGGGGATTCGCACCGCGAGTTGGGATTTTTCAGTCGATACCATGGATATCATCCGCGAGATGGGGCTGCTTTATGACAGCTCGCTGATGGCCGATGACGACCCCTATGAGTTGGAGGTGCAGGGCCAGCCCAGCGGCATTGTGGAATTGCCGCCGGAATGGATTCGCGATGATGCGGTGTATTTTAATATGCTGCGCTTTGCGGGTTTGCGCCCCTATACGCCGCCCAGCGCGGTGGAGGCGATTTTTAGGGCCGAGTTTGAGGGCGCGCTGGCCGAGGGCGGGCTGTTTTTGCTCACCATGCACCCGCATCATATTGGCCATCGCTCGCGGCTGGTGCTGCTGGACCGGCTGATTGCGGACATGAAGGCCACCGGGCAATGCTGGTTTGCCACGCATGCGGAGGTGGCGGCCTGGTGCCGCGACCATGCGGCGTCAAACCCGAAATAGCCCCGCTTCGGTGGCAATGGCGTGAAGCGGGATGTCGGTGGCGCCCACCGGCACCGCCGGCACGCGCTGCGCGGCATAGCCAATGCCCAGGCGAAAGGCACCGGGCAGGCCGGCCAGGGTACGATCATAATACCCGCCGCCATAGCCCAGCCGGTGGCCATGGGCATCGAAGGCCAGCAGCGGGATGAGCAGCCAATCCGGCGTCGCGGTGTCGCTGGTTGCGGGGTGCTGGGTGCCGAAACGGCCAGGTTGCATCGCGCAGCCGGGCTGCCAGGGCCGGAAGGTCAGCGCCTCCCCACGGCGGGGGGTCACAGGCAAAAGGATGCTATGGCCGGCCTGATGCAGCGCATGCAGGCTGGGGCGGGTGTCGATTTCCCCCCCGATCGGCCAGAAGCCGGCGATGATGCTGGGCTGGGGCGGAGAGGCGGCCAGGACATGGACGGCCAGTGCCTCACCCGCACCGGGTAGCGCCAAAGCCGCGCGGGCGGCCAGTGCGCGGTCGCGCAGCGCGGCTTTTTCAGCAATAAGAGCGGCGTCGTTCATGCGAGGTGTGCGAGGCCAGCACGGCCGCTGGCGTTGCATGCTCCCAAGGCCTGCCGAAACAGGTGGGCACCAGATAACAGGACCACGATCCTGCCAGAGCCAGCTCCCGGGAGTTGCTTATTGGCCCTGGGCATGACTTGCCTGGCGTGAAGGCCAGCCTCGCAGGCGGAACATAGGGCCGATGCGCCCGCGTTACCAGTCAGGGCTGATCGAGGCTGGACGCGATCCCCTCGATCCGCTCGGCGATGCTCGCCAGGCGGTCCGCCAAGCGCGGGTCGGTCGCCGGCGGGGAATTGGGCGCGCTCTCATCATGCTGGTTGCGGACCAGTTCGATCTTCAGGTCGCCCAACTCATCGGCCAGCAGCAGGGCGACATGGAGCAGCATGCGGCTTTCGGAAAACTGTCCACCCATTTGCTGGATCAGCTTCACCTTGCCCTCGATGACGGCGATGAGGTCACGGACATGTGACTCCTCACCATCCCGGCAGCCAATGGTGTGGCTATAGCCATTCACCCGGACGCTGACCTGCCCCATCTAACACGGCTCCTGTTCTTCGGCTTGGGCGCCCTCATCCAGCATCGCCGTGCGCAGCTGCGCCAAGGCCTGGTCCAACCGTGTGGAGAGCGCCACGACTTCGGAACGCGGCACGCTATCGGCCGCTGCCGCCTGGGCGGCTGCCTGCATGCTGGCAAATTTGCGCTCGACGGCGACGGCCAGCTTGTCCAATGCCAGTTCCAGGCGCTGGGCCGCCTGAAGGGCGCGGTCGGTTGTCAATTCCACACCAGCGACTCCCCTGTCATGTTGGCGCGTTGCAATTGGCAAGGGTTGGCATGCAGGGGCCGGGGTTGCAAGGGCCGCATTGGCAAAGGCGAGGGGTATCAAGGGCGTTTGTGGTGCATGGCGCGGCGCATATCCGCGCTGTGCTGGGTTTGGGCTGCGCGCTGCTCTCGGCGCCGGGGGCGGCGGGGTATCTTGGCCATCACGGTTTTTTGGCGCTGCTTCTAGCGGGCGGGTGGCGGGGGGAGGAGCCGGCGATCCTGGATTGCGGCGATGATGCCGGTTGGGCATGGGCGGCGCTGCGCGATGGCATGCCCATGGTGGTGCTGTGCGGGGGCGGCGATGCGGCGCGGGCCTTTCCTGGCCGGGTGCTGCCGGAAGCACCACCGGCGCGCGATCTGCAGCATTGGCTGGCGCGCCGCGGGCGGTTATGGCTCGTGGCATGGGCGGCCGGCGCAGGCTGCGAGGGTTAAGGGCCTGGCAGGTCAGACGCTGGGCCGAGCCTGGCCCCTCTCCGTCAAAATGGGCATGAGATCGCGCAGCCCTGGTTGACGCGCGGCGGCTTCCGCTCAACCCTGCACATCTACCCGGAGAGGAAACAACGCCATGAGCGCAACAGCATGAGCCAAGCTTACATCGTCGGTGCCTTTGAGCACCCGACCCGCAAGGCCGACACCAAATCCATCGCCCAGTTGCATGCCGAGGTCGCCTATGGCGCGCTGCAGGATGCCGGGCTCTCGGTCGATGACATCGACGGCTATCTCTGCGCTGGCGATGCGCCGGGCATGGGCGGGCTTTCGATGGCCGAGTACATGAACCTGCGCAAGCTGCGCTACATCGACAGCACCGATACCGGTGGCTCCTCCTATGTGATCCATGTCGGCCATGCCGCCGATATGATTGCCCAGGGCAAGTGCGATGTGTGCCTGATCACCCTGGCCGGCCGGCCGCGGGCCGAGGGCATGCAGACCGGCACGGCGGTGCGTTCTGCCGGTTCGGGCGTGCCCGATGAGCCTTTTGAGCTGCCGATGGGCCGCACCATCGCCACCATGCATGCCATGGTCGCGCAGCGGCATATGTATGAATATGGCACGACATCGGAGCAACTGGCCTGGGTGAAGGTGGCGGCCAGCCATCACGCCCAGCACAATGAGCATGCGATGCTGCGCAAGGTTGTCACCGTCGAAGACGTGGTGAATAGCCCGATGATCGCCGACCCGCTGCACCGGCTGGATTGCTGCGTGATTTCCGATGGCGGCGGCGCGATTATCGTCGCGCGCGAGGAAATTGCCCGCAAGCTGAAGCGGCCGCTCGTAAAAGTGCGCGGCTATGGTGAGGCGGTTAAGCACCAGATGGCCGGTGCGGTGGACCTCAGCTACTCGGCCAGCGTGCTGAGCGGCAAGACGGCCTTCTCCATGGCCGGCTGCAAGCCTTCCGACATCAAATACGCCTCCATCTATGACAGCTTCACGATTTCGGTCGTGCTGCAGTTGGAGGATCTGGGCTTCTGCGAGAAGGGCCAGGGCGGCAAATTTGTCTCCGATGGCAACCTGATCTCGGGCGTGGGCAAGCTGCCCTTCAACACCGATGGCGGCGGCCTTTGCAACAACCACCCGAGCAATCGCGGTGGCATGACCAAGGTGATCGAAGCCGTGCGCCAGGCGCGTGGCGAGGCGCACCCCGCGGTGCAGGTGAAGAACCACGATCTGGTGCTGGCCAATGGCAAGGGTGGCTCGCTGTGCACCCGCCATGGCTGCGGCACTGTCATTCTGGAGGCTGTGTAATGGCGACCCCTGCATTCGACCGTATCCCGGTGTCCCCGAACGAGGACCCGGACAACAAGCCCTTCTTCGACGCCGCCCGCGAAGGCCGGTTGCTGATCGGCAAGTGCCTGGACACGGGCAAGACCTTCTTCCCGCCGCGCCATGTCTCGCCCTTCACACTGTCCAACAATGTGGAGTTCGTGGAGAGCAAGGGCCTGGGCAAGATCTATTCCTGGTCCGTCCAGCGCGGCAAGGAGCCCTATTGTCTGGCCTATGTCACGCTGGAGGAAGGCCCGACGGTGATGACCAATATCATCCAGACCGACCTCGATGCGGTGAAGATTGGCCAGAGCGTCAAGCTGGTCTTCAAGGCGACCGAGGGCGCGCCGGTGCCGATGTTCACTCCGGTCTGATCGGGGTTTTCGGAAAGGCGGGGGAGACCCCGCCTTTTTGTTGCGCTGCCATGAGAACAAAATTGGTACATTCTTGGGCAAAAAGCGCTTCCTAGACTCGGTTTGCATGCCTAGAATTGCACTTACAGGTGGCAAAAGCGCGCAGAAATGCGCGGCGACATTCCGTCGGCCCCTGCGGGTGAAGATGCGATGAGTGTGAGCCTGACGCGCCGTTCCGAGGGGCTGGGTGCCCAGGAATTCAACGGCCAGAGCGATTATGTGGATCTGTCGTCCAGTGACGGGGTTTATATCGTCTTCTCCACCGATGCGACGAATGCCTTCCTCGCCGACAGCAATGGTGTAACCGATATTTGGCGCCAGAATGGCCAGAGCGGTGCGCTGGAGCGGGTTTCAAGCAGCACTGCGGGCGCTCCCACCGATGGCGCCAGTTTCTCGCCGGCAATCTCGGCCGATGGGCGCTATGTCGCCTTCACCAGCCTGGCCACCAACCTCACGCTCAATGATGGCAATGGCTTTGCCGATGTCTTCCGCAAGGACATGACGACGGGGGCGGTGCTGATCGTCTCTGCCGCGCCCGACGGGTTATCGGCCAATTCGGTCTCCTTCGGGCCGGCGATCTCGGCTGATGGCCGCTATGTTGTCTTCCTCAGCGCCGCCAGCAATATCGTGACGGACGATACCAATTACTCGGTCGATGTCTTCCGCAAGGATATGGTCACATCGAAGACGCTGCGGGTGAACCTCGCCGCCGATGGAACGGAGGCCAGTCTCGGTGCGATGAACGCGCCCGCCCTGTCCGCCGATGGCCGTTATGTCGCCTTTGACAGCGCCGCGGCCAACCTCACCGGTTCTGACAGCAACAACCGCGATGATGTCTTCGTCAAGGACATGCTGAGCGGGGCGATCTCCCGCGCCTCGGAGGGGCCGAATGGCGAGAGCCTGACCGGCGGGCTGGAGGGTATTCTCAAGCCGGCCATCTCGGCCGATGGGCGCTATGTGGTGTTTGCCACCAGCACGGCCATGGTGGCGGGCGACAGCAATGGCGTGGCCGATATCTACCGCAAGGACCTGCTGAGCGGGGCGATATTGCGGGTCTCGACCGATAGCGCGGGCAATCAGGGCAATGCCGCCAGCTTCGATGCCGATATCTCGGCCGATGGCCGCTATGTTAGCTTTACCTCGCAGGCCAGCAATTTCGCGGCCGGGGACCGGGCGCTCAGCGCTGATATTTTCCGCAAGGATTTGCTCACTGGCGCGCTGCTGCTGATCTCGCGCAGCGTCGATGATATGCCGACTTTTGGCCAATCCACCCATGCGGTGATCTCGGCCGATGGCGCGACCATCGGCTTTGCCAGCACCGCCAGCACGCTGGTGAATGCTGACACGAATTTCCTGCAGGACGTCTTCACCGCCCATATCGGCCCGCCGAGTGGCCTGCAGACCGGGACCGGGGGCCGTGACACGCTGCTGGGCGGCACGGGCAGTGACACGCTGCTGGGCATGGCGGGCGATGACCGGATGAGCGGCGATGACGGCAGTGATCGCCTTGAGGGCGGCCTGGGCAATGACACCATGCTGGGCGGCCCGGGCAATGACGTCATGATCGGCGGTGCCGGCGATGACAGTTACGAGGTGGATAGCCTGGGCGATGCGGTGATCGAGTGGGAGGATGAGGGAACGGACACGGTCCTGGTGCTCGTCTCCGGCTGGACGATGCCGGCCAATGTCGAGATCGGCCGGCTGAACGGCAGCGCCGATTTGCTCTTCGCCAGCTATACCGGGCAGAGGCTGGTGGCCAATCCATTGGTCGGCAGCATGCTCACCGGCGGGGCGGGCAATGACACGCTGCAAGGCGGGCTGGGGAATGACACGATGGATGGCGACAATGGAAACGACATCGCCATACTCTCGGGCAATCTGGGACAATATCGCTATGGCGTGCGGGATGGGATGCTGCTCACGCGCGGGCCGGATGGGTTGGACCGCATCAGCAATATCCAATCGCTGCAATTCGACACCGGGCCAGCGATCTCCATCGCGTCGCTCAAGGACATAGTGGCCGATCAGGGCCTGGTGCTGGTCAACCGGGGCAGCGTTGCCAGCTATGAATTGCCTGATCTGTATGCCGGCCCGGTAACCGGCCTGCGGAACCAGTTCCTGGGCAGCGCCGCATCCGAAGTGCTGGTGGGCACCGACAGGAATGATTTTATCAATGCCCTGGCTGGCGACGACGCGATTGATGGCGGTTTGGGCGAGGATATTCTTGATGGCGGCCTGGGCTCGAATTTTCTCACCGGTGGCGCAGGCAAGGATATATTTTTCATCGATGGCCGCGGAGCGCGTTATGGTGCCGGTTCGACCTGGTCGACCATCGCTGATTTTTCCGCCGGCGAGACGGTGACAATATGGGGCTACCAGCCTGGGCTGAGCCGCTTTATCTGGCTCGCCAGCGATGGCGCGGCCGGCTTCCGGGGTGCGACCATTCATTGCGACCTGAATGGCAATGGCTTGATCGACACCTCGATCACCTGGTCGGGCCTGACCCAGGCGCAATTGCCCAAGCCGCTCTTTGGCCAGGACAATATTTTCTTTGGCTGAGGCTGGCGCGGCTGGGCAGCGCCGGTTTAGCCGATCTCTATCCGCGCCTCGCGCACAATACGGCCCCAGCGGGCATGTTCCTCGGTCAGGAAGGCGCGGAATTCCTCCGGCGTGCAGGGGCGCGGCTCGCTGGCCTCTTGCGCCAGTTTCTGTGCCATCTCGGCATGGGCGAGGGCATGGCGGGTGGCTTCGCTCCAGCGGGTGATGATGGCGGGCGGGGTGCGCGCGGGCGCGACAAGGCCGGTCCAGTTCTGCGCGACAAGGGCTGGGAAGCCGGCTTCGGCCAGGCTGGGGGCCTGGGGAAAATTGGGGCTGCGGCCGGTGCCGCTCACCGCCAGGGGGCGCAATTCGCCGGCCTCGATGAGGCCGCGCACGGCGGGCGGATTGGCGAAGAAGATATCCACCCGCCGCGCCAGCAAATCCGCCGTCACCGGCCCGGCGCCGCGATAGGGCACTTGGGTGATCTCGGCCTGGGTGGCCTGGGCGAAGAGTTCGCCCAGCAGATGGCCCACCGTGCCATTGCCGGAATGGCCGGCGGTGATGCGCGCGCCCGGCGCGCGGGCGGCGGCGATCAGCGCCGCCAGATCGCCCCAGGGCGCGGACCGGGCGGTGACCAGCACCAGCGGCTGCTGCGCCACGGTCGAAATCAGCGCGAAATCACGCAGCGGGTCAAACGGCATGGCGGGATAGAGGGCCGGGTTGATCGCCAGATTGGAGGTCTGGCCCATGCCCAGCGTAAAGCCATCCGGTGCGGCCTTGGCCAAGGCGTCGAGGCCGATATTGCCGCCCGCGCCGGGGCGATTCTCGATCACGATGTTCCAGCCCAGATCCGCCTGCAGCCGGGCGCTGATCTCGCGGCTGATCACATCGGTGCCGCCGCCGGGTGGGAAGGGCACGATCAGCCGGATTGGCCGGTCAGGATAGGCGGGCTGGGCCGCAATGGGCTGGGCCAGGGCGGGGCTGGCCAGGGCTATGAGCAGCGCGCGCCTTTGCATGCCGGCTACTCAGCCGCGGGCGGGGGCGTTAATGGGCCCAGGATTTCGTCATTGTGCTGGCCGGGGCTGGCCAGGTCGTGCCGCACGCCCAGCCGGCGCTCGCCAAACTGCATCGGCAGGGCGGGGACATGCGCGGTTCGGCCATCGGGCAGCGTCACAGGCAAAAGCCCGCCCGAGGCTTGCAGATGCGCATCCTCGAAGAGGTCCCATGGCCGGTTGATGCGGGCATAGGGCAGGCCTGCCGGGGCGCAGAGCGCCTCGATCTCGGCCACGGTGAAGCGGCCGAGGATGGATTGCACCAGCGGGATCAGCCGCTCGCGCGCGGCGCTGCGCAGATTGTTGCTGGCGAAATCGGGCACCAGAAGGGCCGGATCGTCCAGGGCGGTGCAGAAGATCTCCCATTGCCGGTCGGTCACGACACCCACGAAAATCTGCACGCCATCGCTGGCAGTGAAGACATCATAGACGCCCCAGGCGCGGCGGCCGGCCGGCATGGGTTCGGGCGCCACGCCGGTGATGGCCTGTTGCAGCATGGCGGTGGAGACCAGGAAGGCAGCATTCTCGAAGAGCGAGGCGGCGAGCACCTGGCCCTCGCCGCTGCGCTCGCGCTCACGCAGCGCGGCGAGGATGGCGATGGCGCCGAACATGCCGCCCATCATGTCATTGACCGGCGCACCGGCGCGAAGGGGGCGGCCGGGCGGGCCGGTCATATAGGCGAGGCCAGACATCATCTGGACAACCTCGTCCAGCGCGGTGCGGCGCTCATAGGGGCCGGAGAGAAAACCCTTCAGGGACAGGCAGATCAGGCGAGGGTTGCGGGCGCGCAGGGTGTCGAAGCCCAGGCCTTTTTCGGCCAGCGCGCCGGGGCGGAAGTTTTCCAGCACCACATCGGCAGTGTCGATCAGCCGCAGCAGCGTCTCGACATCGGCGGGGTTTGCGGTGTCGAGCGTGACGGATTTCTTGTTGCGGCTGAGGGCGGCGAAAAACCCGGTGCCGGAGGATTTGAGGTGGCGGGTGCGATCGCCGCCGGGCGGTTCGACCTTGATCACCTCGGCGCCGAGATCGGCGAGGATGAGGCCGCAGGACGGGCCCATCACCATATGGGAGAATTCGACGACACGGACGCCGTCCAGCGGCAGGGTCATGCCGCCCCCTGTCGCTCAGGGGCGACGGCCCGGAGGCGTGTATCGGGGGCCATCATGCCGCGCGCCGGAAGGCGGCCAGCCCGCCGCTGCGCAGCAGGTTGGATGGCAGGCGGTGGCCGACAATGCGTTCGGCCAGTTTAGCGGCTTCGATCAGCGCATCGAGGTCGATGCCGGTGGCCACACCCATTTCTTCGCAGAGGAAGACCAGTTCTTCAGTGGCGATATTGCCCGGCGCGCCGGGGTGGCCGGCAAAGGGACAGCCGCCCAGGCCGGCGACGGCGGCATCGAACATCGAGACACCCAGCCGCAGCCCTGCCGCGGCACAGGCGATGCCCAGGCCGCGTGTGTCGTGCAGATGCAGCGAGATTTTCTGCGCCGGATAGGCCTCGCGCACCGCGCCCACCAGGCGCTCGACCAGGGCCGGATTGGCCCAGCCCATGCTATCGGCCAGGGAGATTTTTTCGATGCTGCAACCCGTCTCGGCGGCCAGGCGCATGGCGTCGTGCAGGGCGGCCATGGCCTGGGCGGCGGGCACGGCGCCGGAATAATTGCAGCCAAAGGCCGCTTGCAGCGAGACGCGGTTCATCGGCACGGAGGCCGCCTGATGGGTGGCCACGTGTTTGCGCTGCGCCTCCAACTGCTCGGCATGGGAGCGGTTGAGGTTTTTCTTGGTGAAGGCTTCCGAGCCGGTGACGGTGATGGAGCCCTGCACGGCCAGCCGGCCGGCAAAGCCCTGCACCCGGCCAAGGCCTGCGGCGTTGAACCAGAGTGCGGTGTATTCCACCCCGGCGCGCGGGGTGAAACCGGCCACCACCGCCTCGGCATCCGCCCAGCCGGGGACGATTTTGGGGTTCACGAAGCTGGCCACCTGGATGCGCCTGGCGCCGGTGGCGGAGAGGGCGTCGATCAGGGCGATCTTATCGGCGGTGGGGATGGGGCCGGGTTCGATCTGAAAACCCTCGCGCGGGCCTTCTTCGGTGATGTCAACGCGGCTTGGCAGGTCGGTCATTGGGCGCGCTCTCCTTATTGCTGCTGCACGCCGGCGGCGCGCAGCACATTGCCCCAGCGGGTCATTTCCTCGGCAACATAGCGGGTGGCCTCGGGCACGGAATTGGCCACCACGCGCTCGGCCCCCATCTCGATCAGCCGGGCGCGCAGCGGCCCATCGGCCAGCACGGCGGCGATCTCGCGGTACATTCGTTCCAGGATGGGCATGGGCGTGCGGGCAGGTGCGAGCACCACCTGCCAGACCGAGAAGGTGGCGGCGGGAAAGCCTGCCTCGGCCACGGTGGGCAGGTTGGGCATCACCGGGCTGCGCGCCGGGCCGGAGACCACCAGGGCCCGGGCCTGGCCGGATTGCGCGACGGGGAAGGCTGAGGGGCCGGCGTCATAGAGCATGTCCAGCCGGCCGGCCAAAAGATCCTGCAAGGCGGGTGCGCTGCCACGGTATGAAATTTCGGTCATCTTGATGCCCGCCGCCTGCAGCAAGAGCAGCGTGACCAATTGCAGCGCGCCGCCCGTGCCGGAGGAGGCATAGGACAGACCCTCCGGCTGGGCGCGGGCGCGGGCGACGAAATCGGCCAGGCTGCGGTCCGGCGCGGCATTGGGCACCAGCAGCACCATAGGGCTTTCGGCCACGATGGTGACCGGCACGAGGTCATTCCTCGGGTCGTAATCCAGCCGGGCATAAAGCGCCTGGTTCACCGCATGGCCGGTGTTGCTGAAGAGGAAGGTGTGGCCATCGGGGGCCGCGCGGGCGACGGCGGCGGCGCCGATATTGCCCCCGGCACCGGTGCGGTTTTCCACCACCACCCGCTGGCCGAGGCGGGGCGAGATCGCATCGGCCAGCAGCCGCGCGATCACATCCGTGGGCCCGCCCGCGGCATAGGGCATGACCATGCGGATGGGCTGGGTGGGCCATTCGGCCTGCGCCAGCGCTGGGCTGGCCAGAGGGGGAGCCAGGGTCAGGGCGAGGGCGGCGCGGCGTGTCAGCACGGGCGGTTCCTTATTGCATGCGCCGATTGCGGGCTCAGGCCGGGCGCGGCGACAGGCGGGACACCCTTTGCTGCCAGAGCAGCAGGGCGAGGGCGGCGATCAGCGGCGGGATGACCACCAAGTTCAGCAACGTCCAGCCCAGCTGCGCATGCACGAAGCCGGAGAGGAAGGCGGTGCAGGCCACCGTGCCGAAGACGATGAAATCATTGGCCGCCTGGGCGCGCATCCGCTCGGCCGGCTCATAGGCGGTGGCCAGCAGCGCGGTGGCGGAGACGAACATCCAATTCCAGCCCACCCCCAGCAGCACAAGGCCGGCGACGAAATGCCAGAATGTCTCGCCCAGCAGCGAGACCAGGGCGCAGCAGGCGGTCAGCCCCGCGCCGGCCATCATCATCCGCCGCATGCCAAAACGGTTGATCAGCCGGCCGGTGAAGAAGCCCGGCGCGAACATCGCCACTGCATGCCATTGGATGACGCTGGCGGAGGCGCTGACGCCGAAGCCGCAGAGCATCATCTCCAGGGGCGTGGCGGTCATGATCAGGTTCATCGCGCCATAGGCGACGAGGCCGGCGACGGCGGCGGCGACAAAACTCGGGCGGGCGATGATCTCGCCAATCGGCGTGGCCACTTTCTGCTTGGGCGGCGGCGGCGGCAGGATGGTGCCGGCCAGCAGCACCAGGCAGACCAGCGGCACCGCCGCCAGGATCAGATAGGTGGGCAGGAAGAGGTAGGGCAGCGCCAGATCATAGGTCCGCTTGACGATTTCCGGCCCGGCGATGGCCGAGAGGATGGGGCCGGTCATCACCAGGGAAATGGCGCGGGCGCGGAAGGCGGGGGGGGCCACTTCCGAGGCGGCGAAGCGGTAATGCTGGGCGATGCCAAAACCCACCCCGGCAAAGGCCGAGCCCATGCAATAGACGAAGAAACTGGCGCTATAGACGCCGGCGGCGAAGAGCAGGCTGCCGCAGATTGAAGCGACGGCGCCGACCATGAAGCCGGTGCGCCGGCCCAGCCGGGCGAAGAGAATGCCGGCGGGGATGGAGGCCAGCATCACCGCCGTCATCTGCACCGCCATGGGCAGGGTGGCGAGGGCGGCATTGGCGGAGAGGGTGTGGCCGATCAGCGCGCTCATCGCCACCTGGCCCACCACGGTGGATTGCATCAGCGCCTGGCAGAAAAACAGCCGCCAGACGGTGATGCGCATTGCGGCTTCGGCGCGTGGGTCAGGCGAGGGCTGCGCGGTCGCATCCATTTAGAAGTGGCTCCATCCCTGGTGGGACAGCGGCATGGGCTGTCCTGTCTTGTCCAGCACCAGAACACCGGGCGGGCCTGCCGTGAAGTGGCCTATGCGCGTGGCGGCCATGTTTCCTGGCGGCAGGGCGCCGGGCGGGAGGGCGAAGAGGAGTTCGTAATCATCGCCGCCGGTGATCAGGAGGCCCAGATCCGCGCCCCGGGCCTGGGGAGAAAGTGGGACCAGGGCAGCTTCGAGCACGGCGCCGCAGCCTGAGGCGCGGGCGAGATGGCCAAGATCCTGCACCAGCCCATCGGAGACATCCATGCAGGCGGTGGCGAGGCCGCGCAACGCCCGGCCTAGCGCGAGGCGGGGCTGCGGCAGGCGGTATCGGCTGGCCAGATAGCCATCCGGATCAGGAATTTCGCCGCGGGCGGCGCGCAGGCCCAGGGCGCCATCGCCGATGCTGCCACTGACCCAGAGCGTATGGCCCGGCCGGGCGCCGCCGCGCCGCAGGGCCTGGCCGGGCGGGACCGTGCCCAGGATGGTGAGGCTGAGGCTGACCGGGCCGGGGGTGGAGACGGTGTCGCCACCCAGGACTTGCAGGCCGAATTCGGCCTGATCGAGTGCCAGGCCGGCGACGAAGCCGTCGAGCCATGAGGCGGGCGTGGCGCGGGGGAGGGCCACGGTCATGAGATAGGCCAGCGGGTCGGCGCCCATCGCCGCCAGATCCGACAGGTTCACCCGCAGGAGTTTGCGGCCGATGGTCTCGGGCGGGTCCTCGGGCAGGAAATGCACGCCCGCGACCATCGCATCGGCGGCGAGGACGAGTTCGCGCCCGGGCGGTGGTGTCAGCAGGGCGGCATCATCGGTGAGGCCCAAGCCCCCCTGCCCTGCCAGCGGACGGAAATGCTGCGCGATGAGCGCGAATTCCGGCGCCAGGGGGGCGGCGTTGGTCACGCAGGGAAATCGCCGGGGCGCAGGCTGCGGGCCAGCGCATCCAGCACGCCGGCGGCGAAGCGCGGTTCCTCGGCGGTGAAGAAGCCATGCGCGATGTCGAGATATTCGCGGATGATGACTTTTGCCGGGGGCTCGCGCCCGTCGCGCAGCTCGGCGGTGGCGGCGCGCAGCAGGGCGCGCAGCACGGGGTCGAGTTTGCTGAGCGGCCAGGCCTCGGCCAAATGGGTGGTGATGATGGCGTCGAGGTCATCGCTGCGGGTGGCGGCGCGGCGGACGATGCCGGCGAAGAGGGCGACATCGGCCTCGGGCACGCGGCCATCCTCAAAGCCGCCCTGCCCCGGCATTTGACCCAGGCGGTGGCGGATGAATTGGTCGAGTACGGTTTCGGGCGAATCGCCCGAGGCCTCGGCCTGGAACAGCGCCTGCACGGCGGCCACACGGGCGCCGGTGCGCGGGCGGCCGCGCGGCGGCGCGGGAAGGCTCACGCCAGGCCCCAGGCGCGGCGCAGTGCCACCTGCATGAGCAGGGCGAACATCGCCTCACGCCCCTTATTGTGATGATTATCGGCCGAGCGTTCCTCGGCCTGTTGGATGGTGGCGACGGTGAGCAGGCCAAAGCCGATGGGCAGGCCGGTTTCCACCGAAATATCCATCACGCCGCGGAAGGTCTCGCGGCAGATGTGTTCATAGTGATCGGTGCCGCCCTGGACGACGCAGCCCAGGATGAGCACGCCATCAAAGGCCCGGCCGGACTGAATGGCCATGCGGAGTGCTGCGGGCAATTCGAAGGCGCCGGCGACATCGACAACATCCAGGCTGGCGCCAGTTTCTGCCGCCATGGCCTGGGCGGCGTGGCGCATGCCGGAGACGATGGCCGCATAATAAGGTGCCTGGATGAGCAGGAGGCGCGGCGCGGGGCCGGCGATGATGGGAATGGGGCGGATGGGGGCGTCGGCGGTGCTCATGGTGAGGATGTGACAGAGCATGGGGGATGAGGGCAAGCGGGAGGGATGATTCATATTGGCCGGGGGGCTTGCGCAACCTGCGGCATTGGGTCATTTTCGTTCTCAGAGAGCGGGCGGGCGTAGCTCAGGGGTAGAGCACGACCTTGCCAAGGTCGGGGTCGAGGGTTCGAATCCCTTCGCCCGCTCCAGTCGGTTTCCCAACCTCACATATCTGACGCTGCGACGGCGCCGTGAACCGCAGGTTTCCTGGGGTTCTGCGGAGGTGGCTTGAGGGTTGGAGAACGCAACGAACCCGAAAAACTCTCTCCAGAGGGCGAAGAGTCTCCGAAGCTCGGGACTTGGGCGATTCAGTCGACAAGCCTGAATGCCAGGAAAAAGGCCGATCTCCGGGCACGCGCCTCGCTCGGGGTTGGGGGTGAGACTGCTGGGGCAGTAGCAACCCGAACGGAAATGGGACGCCGCTGCGTCCAGCAGCGACGCCCCTCTCCGTCACTTCGAGCGACCGGCGCCGTTCCGGGTCGGGTCGTTGACGACGTAGGTCATGCCAGGCTTCGGCGTGGGCGGCAGGGGTTCGCCCCTCACCACCGTGCGTTCCTGTCCGGTATCCCCGCCACGCGGGCCAAGAATGCCGTATTGCGCTGACCTCGGTGCCGGCTCGCCCGGCTTGTACTGCTTTGACATCGATGTTGGTCCTTTCCGACCGATACAAGCGCGGAAACACGTGATTGCCGGTCTGGTCCAACCCGTCGTAGACATGACGTGTTAGGTGGTCTGGACCAAGCGGCGCCCGCCATCGTGCGCTGTTTTCAAGCGGATCACTGGTTTGGGGGCGGAGCGCCAACTCCGCCCCCAACTTCATCCAGGCGATTCGCGCCTGGACTTGCCACCGTTGTATGAAAATCGAACGGCAACGGCAAGTATTGACTTTTCGTGTTCGATTGGGCTATGCGGCCTGAAGGCGGGAGTGGCGGGCCACTCCGGCCCACAACCGATTCTTGCCGCTGAGGAACGGCCCATGACCATAACCGCAGAACAACTCGGGCACCGGCTACGGATCGCACGTGGACAGATCAGCCAGGATCTGGCTGCCGCAGAGATTGGCGTGCCCCGTTCTGCGGTCAGCCTGATGGAGTCCGGGCAACGGCAGGTGTCCACGCTCGAACTGACCCGGCTGGCGACGCTTTACGGTCGCCCGATCGAGTGGTTCGTCAATCCAAATGATGCCGAAGAGGCTGCCGATCCCGTGCAGGCTCTGTTTCGGCAGGAGCCTGGGCTGGCAGAATCGACGGCGCAGATTCATGTCGGGCGGTGCGTGCAGTTGTTCCGTGACGGTTCCTCACTCCTCCGACTGTTAGGGCGTGAGCCTGTCTCGGCCCTTCCGCGGCATGATCTTCCGGCTCCGCGCTCCACGGGCTCTGCGATCGACCAAGGCCAGATGGTCGCAGAGCAAGAGCGACGGCGGCTCGACTTGGGAAATGCCCCTATCCGCGACCTCGCTGATCTCATCTGGAGCCAGGGGGTTTGGGCCGCCACGCTTGACCTCCCGCAGGACATGTCTGGCCTGTTCCTAAGCGGCCGAGACTTTGGCCTCGCTGTCATCGCCAACGGCAAGCAGGACTTCCGGCGGTGCCGATTCTCACTCGCGCACGAGTATGGCCACGCGCTGATGGATCGTGATCAGCCTGCGGTCATCACGCAGAGCAGCAATCGAAGGGATACGCGTGAGCAGCGCGCAAACGCCTTCGCCGCAACGTTCCTGATGCCGGCGGACGGTGTACGGGAGTTTCTGCACGGTCTCGGCAAGGGCCACGGTTCTCGACGTGAAGAGGCGGTGCCTGACGCGCTCGCCAACGAGGACGGCGTCCGCGGTGAGTTGCGTTCCCCGCCGCGCTCCCAGACCATCACCGTGGTCGATGCGGCGCTGGTCGCCGAACAGTTTGGCGTCAGTTATCCGGCCGCGCTCTGGCGGCTGCTTGGCCTCGGTCAGATCAGCTCAGCTGAACGGGAAGCCTTACAAAAGCAGACCACGGCAGCGAACCGCTATATCAAGACGGTGAGGAGCACCTCCGAAGCCGATGATGCGGCTGCCGCGGCACCGCCAAAGGATGCTGACCTTAGGTGGCAAATCCTGCCGCTTGCGATGGAGGCATGGCGCCGGGAGTTGATTACCAGTGGCCGCCTCACCGAGATTGCCCGGCACCTGGAATTTGAGGATACGGATTCGATCCTCGAACTGGCCGAGCTTCTGAGCTGACGACCCGCACGTGGTGCTGAGCGACAGGGCGACAATCGTCCTCGACACATCCGTGCTGTTGAACTTCATTCGGATCGATCGGATGGACCTTCTGCAGCCGCTGGCCCTGCATCTTCTCGTGCCTGAGGACGTGCGGGAGGAGGTCACGCGGCCTGACCAGCGGAAGGCGCTGGAAGCAGCGATCAGTTCCGGGCTTCTTCACGTCGAGAGCATCGCTGATCGGGTCGAGGTCGCGCTGTTTGCGGACCTGGCTCGGATCGGACGCTTCGGGCCAGGCGAGCGCGCCGTTATGGCCGTCGCACTGACGCGCGGGATGGCTGCCGGGCTTCAAGAGCGCCTTGCCGGAGCTGAGATGCGGCGGCGCGACAAGGCAGCACGTATCATCACCACCGAGGACATTGTCCTGCGGGCAATCAAGGCTGGCGGCATCACTGTGCCTGACGCGGATTGGTTGCTTGTCGAATGGCGCACACATCACAGGTTCGCATCACGCATCAAGACATTCGAGGGCATGGCGTAGCGGCACGACGGGCAAGGGAGGAAGCCCGCCTGTCATCCGATCTTGAACACCCTCATCGCCTCGTCGCCGTAGTGGTTGATCACCTTCACCGCGATCCGCCCCGACTTCGGCGGCGAGAAGGGGCGGCTTTCTTTGGAGTAGAGGGTCGACCATGCAGCCTCGTCGACTTCGGTCTTCAGTGCGGTCTTCAGTTTCTCGAAGGGGTCCTTGCCGCCGAGAAAGTAGGCATGGCGGACGAAGAAACTGTCGCCGTCGTAGTCGGTGTCAACGAACCAGCAGGCGACGTCTTCCTCAACCTTGCCGGAAGAGCGGACCTCGCCGGTGGTTGGATCGAAGATGTCCACGCCGCGGAGCTGGACGACGCAGGAGCCATCCTTCCTGCGGTCCAGCGCGATATCCGGCTCCCCGAACACCACGAACAGGTTACCGCCGCCTGACTTGTAGGCGTCGGCCGCATGCAATTCCTGGCTCATCCGCGCCTTCAGCACCGTGAGCCGGCCGAAATTCATCGTGGTCTCGCCCACTTGCGGATCGAAGGCGAAGCCGCAGACAACCATGCTGTCCGCCCAGTCGCGGCACTCCCGCGCGGCTTCGCGCACTAGGTCCTGGCCGACCGTCCCGTATTCGGGGCCGATGACGATGGCAGCGCGCCGCTGCTGGCCGGCTTCCTCATAAGTGGCTTCGGCCGCGACATGGCCCTGGCCAGGCCAAGGGCGGAGGGTGGCTAAGATCAGGCGCTCATTCTTTTTGGTGTTCTGCACCCCGGCCTTCGCCAGGTTATCGAGCACCGCGGTGACAAAATCGTCGCCGGCGCTGGTTTCGGATTTGGGGCGCAGCCGGCGGCGCGGGGGCGGCGCCTCGCCGGCCTCCACGGCCATGGCTGCAACGACCGCCTCATCCTCCTCATCAGCAGGGAGGACGCGGT
>Ga0214921_10005261_pt1 | contig 18418 bp, 15 predicted proteins | sample LL1505_MetaG_FD_177992 | JGI IMG/M metagenome (GOLD analysis project Ga0214921, IMG submission 177992) | Freshwater microbial communities from Lake Lanier, Atlanta, Georgia, United States - LL-1505 | ecosystem: Environmental > Aquatic > Freshwater > Lake | place: USA: Georgia | collected... | reverse complement strand
CGCGCTTCAAAATCAACACGCGGTAGCACTCCGGAGACCCATTGCGCCACCTCTACTTCAGATTTTGCGACATCTATTGCCGACTTGCGAAGTTCAAAAGCTCTTTGATCTGCCGTCTTCAAGACGGTCTCAACCTGTTCGCCCAATTCGTACCGTGGAATTGAACCTGAAAATTTAATACTTTGACCAAGTTCGTGACCAATTAGCCTGTTAAAATCTGCCTTTGCCAATTCGCCCTCTGAACGACTGTCCGCCAACTCTGACTCAAGACGGGCCTGTCTAATCTCAAATGACACAACATCGCCGCTGGACAGCATACCGGCGCCGTGTCTTTGGCGGGCATCTTTGAGGCCGAGCCCGTTAATTTTAACTGCCTCAGACCACTCTCCTGACATCATCAGTGAGCCAAGGATTTTAAAAAATTGCTCTTCAACTTCTAATGTAACTGCAAATTTTACAGCTTCGAGCTCCAGTTCAGCTTTCGCAACCTCAAAGCTTGCGAGTTGATTCGCCCTTCGATCTGCAAAGCCATTGAATAAATTCCAAGATGCATAACCATAGGCTAAACGTTCTGACTGAATTGAGATCGACGGATTCTTTTCAATTCCTGCCGCAACCCCCACCCTTGGCAAGAATTGCGACCTGGTAGCCCCGCGAGAGGCCTTCGCCTCATCTAGTTTAGCAAGAAGCCCAAGAACCTTCGGCGATCTGCTTAAGGCTATCTCAACGGCATTCGCCAAAGAAAAAGACGCTTCTTGAGGTTGCGCCTGGGCCTGATCCTGGGTCTGTTCCTGAATTTGGGCAACAGAGGCAGTCGCGGTGAAAAAAATTAAAAAAATAATGCTATGCAATGCACACGACCCCAAAGCTAAAACTCACAATTTTATATCTGCACCGACAGCAACACCCTCTCCGCGCCAAACGACTTTACTCGAGGAACCGGCGATGGAGAAAAACCCCAAATTGAATCCGCCGGCAAGACCCGTTGATTCGGGAAAGGCATACCGGAGCCCTGCGCCTGTTTTCCGGACAGGAGTCCAAGCCAATTGTGACAAGCCATCTAGTGACCCTGAAAATTGAGTCATCACAATGCCAGCCCCTGCGGAGATCCAAGGAGACACACCCAAAAAGGACATGTTCGCCTCGGCCGTATTAAGTCGAACCCCAAAAATTAATGGAAGAGCATGGGTCGAAACGTTGTCTTTAAAATCCAAGTCAACCCCACGATGATGGACATTCTGAGCGCCATCATGACTGAAGTATGAAAAATCAAATCCAGCTCTAGCTCGGATGACGCCTGACCAAACTGCCCCAGTAGGATGACCAATCCATACACGCGGAATGACCGCACCTTGCCCATCGCCGTTCAACGGAAGCTCAAAGTAATCACTACGGCCAGAAAATGTTTCAAATTGGTGGAACTCAAGGCTTGGTTCAATCAACACAAACTGTACGTCAGCATTTTCAACGCGCTTTGCCTCCCTTGAAGCAACGTCTCTATAGTTATCAAGAAGGCTCGGATCAACGCGCATTTCCGGTGGAGCTTGATTGGCGTCATTTCGCGATTTAGATGTGGCAGCAATTTCGTCTCCAGATGCAGCCAGTACTGGAGATGAACGGATCCCAATGCAGTTTACGGCAAATAAAATCGCAATAAATATTTCTCTTGCCGAAATCATAGTGAATCCTCCGAACATCTGCCAGAAACCATCTTCGCCCCGGAAGCGCCACTTGCAAGCAACTGTCCATCAAACCCCGTCGATCCAAACGCGCCCGTCACGGTGAAGGGTTCCGTATTAGAAATCGAGCGGCACACGCCTTGAAACCGCCCGGAAATATAGTCAAGTACCACCTGATCTAGAACACACGTATACCTCTCAGAAGAACCATATTCCCCGAGGTAAAAGACAACGGACGCCTGGATTCTAACCTTGCCTTCACCATTTACGTCCGGAGTGACCGTGGTCGACATGGCCGCATGTGGTGGTAGATTTGCGCCGCCAAAATTCTTGAGACAAACTTCATGAAGCCCGCTACGGGGATGAGCCGGCGGGAGACTAGAACGCGGTGTGGATCGTTTATCCAGCCTAGCTGCGCCTAACCTTCCTAGAGTTGCCGACGACCATTCCCCAGTCATCGAACCATCTCTGTAGGTAAGTAAAAAGCTTTCGTTGATGCCTTCTTTGCGCAATGTGAGTTTTTGCGTCACGGGATGGAATTCAACTGGATCAAATTTCCAAATGGCAAACTCGGAGCTTTCCATCCCTCTTGCTAACTGGATATCAGCAGACAACTTCATACCCTGGCCAGGAATATTCGTGGCCCTAAGTTGGATGCTAGCGGAATAACTGACCCCACGTTCGTCGTCATTGACGAAACCAACGTAACTGCCTGTGAGTGGAATATTTGTAGCTGGCGGACGATCACCACTTGTGGGATCAGTCGCCAGGGTTTCACCATCGCGAATTAACGTCATTGTGCCATTAGCGCTTAAGTTTAGCGCCTGCCAATTCCCGGCAAACCCGCCCACTATCGACGTCATGGAAAGATTCATGTCACCATACTGTCCGTGGTTTACAACAAGCTCCAAGGCGGATCTCTTGGGATCGTACTCCCCCCGCGTGATTTTAAAGGAAAGGTACTCGTCACCAGAGCTACTCCCGAAGGGGAATTTAAGAAAACCAGACAACTGGGGCATCATCACCGGATCAATCCCACCATTATCGTTGAAAGGTGCTTCAATGACTTCTAAGTGAAGCGATACACGCTGCTTTTGACCGTCGTTTTCGCGGCCATCTGGCGCGCCATCGCGGTTTACCAACCCAGCATAATCTCCTTTAATTGCATTGAGCTCTCGTTTCTTGATCTCAGCGTTCAGTCGAATTTGTTCACGTCGCGTTTCCCGATCTGACAATCGCGATCTTCCGCAGGTGAATAGGCAGGCCGTCGCAATCATCACAATATATAGAAATCTAGTTCGCATCATGGTCTCTAAACTTTCACTCATTTAGACGCTCCGCCTCTGTATGAGTCTCTTATGCCAAATTAAAATCTCGACCCAATCAAAAGCCGAAGCACCGTCAAAAGGTCAACAAAAACAGATAGAAAACAACTAAAATGCTGTGAACAAAAGATTGGCATCCAATCACTTCTATATGCTGCAACCGCATGGGTCAAGCGGCATTGGTCTTGGTACCCGCCATGAGAATCACCTTCCATTGACTGAGCTCAAGGAATACGCTCCATTGAAGCTTTTTTACCTTGTAAATATTGGGTGTTACGTCCTTATGTCCACCACTTCATGGAAAGTCATGGACTGTTTTTTTAAATAATTCGGCTCGACATTTTGCATTATTTTTTGGCAAAACATGAGACAGCTCATTCCGCTTAATTGTCCGAGCTAGCGCAGGTGTCATGTGGCCGATAAAGAAACTTCCGTACAAAAAACTCAATCGATTGGTCAGACCTCTAGCGAGGCTCGCTCAGATGGCCTATTTGGATGGCGTGTGGTGTCACGAGATATTGATGTGACCGTTGTCCCAGAATTTTTACACGAACGCTCCAGTCCTGAGCAACAATTCTACTCTTATGCATACCATGTCACGGTTTCAAACCTGACCAACAAGGCTGTACAGCTCGTTGGACGTACTTGGATCATCACGGATGGCACCGGTTATATCGAGACAGTTGAAGGAGACGGCGTGGTTGGCGAACAACCATGGATTAAACCCCATGAGTCCTTCAGTTATACCAGTGGATGTCCATTGAGGACTTCGACTGGAAATATGCGTGGGTGGTATCACTTCAAGACAGAGGACGGGAGTCACTTTAGCTCGAGAATCCCGCTATTTTTTCTGCGCCCAGATAGTTTACGGCACTAAAATCAAAAGACGCGTATTGCTGCGTCGCGGGTGTGCCTCAAGTTCAGCGAGGTTTAGCGCTTTCGACTAATTCGCGGCGATAAAATGGTTTACCGTTCACCGAAAGCGAAACATAGAAGCCATCAAGATCGTAGCCCAACTGCGAGATCATCGCTCGCAACTGCGGCCAAAGCGTTTCTTCACCAATACCAAGAACGTGGGGTGCGTGCGGAGCAATATAACCAACAACTGCAGTCGCAGGCTGGAATTGTCCAGGAATCATTACAAACGAGACTTCACCAACAGGATCTTGTAGGACGCGACCATCATTTAAAACACCCCTGATGGTCCAAACTTCCGCCTGCTCGGATATGACCATTCGGTCCCCAAGTCCTACGACCAAGATCTCGCCGGCAGTCGTTTCAGTTGTATTGTCTTCTGTCGAAGCACCCTTGATGGCTTTGAGGTGGCGAATACGACTAGAAATCGAGCGTTCAGTGAGCATCTGAAAGTATCCATAAGTAAAAAAACAATTTGCTTGATCCGGAACAAATCGCACCTAGCTCCACCTGTCAAGCAAAAGCAACGAAACCAATGATTTTGAGTGGTTACATTACTTAGGGCTGTATAATGTTTAATCCCGCCTCATGAAAGTCACATATTTGGTCAGTTTCACGAGTCATGTACGCAACTCAAAAATTCTCCCAAGATCCTGCGATGGAACGACCGCCAGTTTTTCTGGCTATATCATGGTAGAATCTTTGATCTGCCAGAGGAGCATCTATCGCTTGAATCGACAAACAAAAGACCTAACGCAAAAAATTCAAACCTTGCTAAATAAATCAACTCAGCAATTGATGTTGTCAAAGATCGTAAATAATCCAGACTTTGATAAATTTTTAAATGGCGACTTACCAGTCCGCGTATACACCTCCAAAAAAGTGACGTTCCCCGCCATGGTTCGTGCGAGTAAAACCTCGCAGATGAAGTTCAGACTTGAACCACGCGGTATCGTACCCGAAGATGTTCAGGTCGGATCGATTCTACTTCTAGTGTTCCCGTCGGGAAACACGCAGCTAATTGCTCAATGCGTCGTCGAATCTCTATCGGTACTCGTCATAGGAATAAAGCCCATCGACCCGCGTGTTGACCCAAGAATACTGACGTTACTAGACGCTAAATTAGGCAATGTTAAGGGTGATGTTTTCACAAAAATATCCTCGGCCGAAATCCTGACACATCGCAGCCTAGAACTTTCCGATTCAAAAATCGAAGCAGAATGTCTTAGTTGCGAAGATTTACTATTCACTAAAAATGAAACCAACGAGGCCACTCAAGACACTTCTCAAATCAAACAATTTGTGGATGATTTAGCGCCTGCAATTATGACCGACATCTCCCAAGGTGGTTGCCGGCTACAACTACCAAAAAACAACACTCACAGCATCACAGACGCCTCCAAGCTGATACTCGTCGAGTTTGTACTCCCGATGTTAACGAATCGAAAAGCTAGCGTCTTAGCCTTAATTCGACAAAAACGTCGTCATCGCGAATCGCTAGTCTTACACTGCATGTTCCTTGAAAAATTGCCCGACGGATTTCTGGACGTTTAGACAAAAAGCACGAATCTGGAGATTGCTTATTTAGTCTAAACCTTACTATCACTTGCGACCCATAGCCTTTTTTGCAGAAATTTTATCGCTGCCAAAACTTCTTTTTCGTCAAACAGAAAGGTCGCCACATGTCCCAGTGTGACCTCTAAATATTCAACATCAACTCGCTGATCTTTCAACTTCTGCGCTAAACGGCGTGACTGTTCAACGTCAACAACCCAATCATGATTACCGTGGTAAAGAAAAACCGAGGGTAAACCAGAACGCACAAAACTCACAGGTGATGCTTGCTTATAGATATCTGGGATTTCTGATGGTGGTCGCCCAAAAAATTTTTCGTAGTACTTATTATAATCGCCGGATGTCAAATCGCTGGGCGTACCGCCCGCTACAATGGAGCGCACGCGCAAATCTGAAGGGTATGACTTAATCAACTCATTTTGCGTACCATATCTGACAATTGTGGCGCCGGCAGGATCCGAATCATCAAGGTGGTCTTCAGGACGTGTGAAACCAGCCATGAGAGCAAGGTGAGCTCCTGCAGAGTAACCAAACAAACAGATACGTTCAGGGTCAACACCTAGTTGACTGGCATTGGCTTTAAGCCAACGTATTGCATCTTTAGTGTCATACACTGGCGAGGGGAAACGATGAGACGGCGCCAATCTATAGTTTATATTTAGAGCAGCAATACCAGCCTGAGCCAGGCGTCGAGCCACCGAATCCATGTCTTCCTTGTCACCTTTGTACCAACCTCCGCCATGAATAACGACGCAAGCAGGCTGTCTATTACCAGTTTTAGCCTTTGCTAGAGGATGATACCAATCAGCCAAAAGCTCGATTTTATCACGCTTAGCGAAGGTCAAATTTTTTTCAATTTTTAGCGTGGACTCATGGGAGTTCAAGGTGGCGCATGAAAGTAATTCCATCGCTATACAAATCTGAAATAATAGTGTGTTAAACCGCATGATGCTCAATCTTTAGCATATAATAGGCCTTTTTTGCCTTTCCTATGTTTTGAGTGGCTAATATTTATCTTGGGTTTTGATTTCGACTTTGTTTTTCTTTTCGTTTTGGGCGATGCAGCCTGTCCATTTGCGACTTTTAAACTGCCCGCGGGCTGACTGAGCTGGGTATTAGACTGGATATTTGATTGAGCGATATTGTTAGCAAACAGATATTTTTCTGGATCTAGGGGCTTATTTTCGCTGTCTCGTAGTTCAAAATGTAAATGCACACCACGTGCATTACCAGTCCGCCCGACCTTTGCAATAAAGTCACCCTGACGAACACGGTCACCGCGACGCGCAATTAATTTACTGGCGTGCGCATAAAGCGTCATGAATTGCCCGTGGTCAATAACAACCGTGGAGCCATAACCACGCCTGCGCCCTGAGAATATAACTTCTCCATCTCCCGCTGCTACGATGGGTGTGCCAATGTATGCAGCAATGTCGATACCTTTATGTAATTTCTTGCGCCTTGGTCCATAGTGACTCGAAATCCTGCCCTCGACAGGGTAAACCAACTTTGGTGGATCGCTCTTGCCGCGCCCGAACAAGAAACCCTCTGAGCGATTGCGCTCTCTCAGAAAGGCTAGCTCTTCATCATCCTCTGCCTGATCATCAGCCAAAGAGTCATCAATCTCTGAGGCTAATTCCGCCTTCGGTCCAACCTTCACACTTAGCTCCTGCCCCTCGCGCAATCCATTGGTGAGCTGCGAGCGGTTCATAGCCACAATCGCTTGCCAGGTCGTGTCGTACTTCTTCGCTATGATATTTAGGGTATCGTCTTTTTTGACTGTAATAGACACGATTTGCCCACGGTGAGACCCCATGGTGGCGCAGCCAAGCGTTAAAAAAACCAATAAAAGAGCACTAATTCTTGCCTTGATAGTCATACTTAATGTCTCCCTTGTTAGGGGCTGGAGTATTTTTTCAAGGCCTAAAGGCCTGGTCAAAGACTCCTGCAAGTTTGCTTTCAAACAAGGCATTACCCTGCTCATCCAAAAAACTCGGCCTCAACACCGAAGCCGATACGAAACCTTGGTCCAACATGACGCAGTCTGAATTAGGGATGTCTTCGAACATTTCCCCGCCAGCCCCAATCCAATAATAAGAACGACCACGCGGATCAGTCCCCTCTTGCATCTCATCCTCATAGATCCGACGACCCATGGATGTAACCGCAATGCCCTTTAACTTCTCAAAAGGAAGGTTTGGGACGTTAATATTGACGAGCGATGTTTTTGTAACCTCGCCCAACACATCAGGTCGATCCAGCAGCATTCGAATGACCTTGGCCGCTGACTCGTAATGCAGCTCCTCTCGGGCCTTGCCCCAAGTCGAGACAGCTATGGACGGAATCCCATGAAGGGTCCCTTCCATCGCTGCGGCTACGGTTCCTGAGTAGATTGTGTCTACTCCTAGATTAGCACCTCGGTTTATACCGCTCAAGACCCAGTTGGGTTTGCGTCGAAGCAGCTTCCGGATCGCAAGCATCACACAGTCAGCGGGAGTGCCCTCGACTGCATAGATATTTGGCTCTACTTGCTCCATTCTCAAAGGCAGATGGATTGAAATCGCGTGGCTGGACGCCGAGCGCTCCACATGCGGCGCGACAATCACTACGTCTCCAAGGTCACGGACAGCAGCTGCTAAAGCCCGCACCCCTGGCGCATGCACACCATCATCATTACTGACGAGAAATAAAGGTTTTTGTCCCAATTCTTTTCTCCCAAACAAGCCAAGCGCAAAGCTCCTAGACTACTGAATGAGGACAAATTTCGCAAGAATGCAGGACCAAGATAATGATCCAAGGCAAAATTTGGACTAATTTTTATGCAAGATTGGACTATATTTTAACCACTAGTGCTAAAAATAATCAAAGGAGCAATCGCGCTCCTTTGAGATGATTAAAATTTAGAACGATTGCATTTCTATTACAGAGGATTAAATACAAATGGATAGTTCACCTGAACGGGTTGGCCTCCGCGAGGTTTTGGGAAATCCCACCGAGAGATTCTACCAGTCACGCATCCACGCATGACAGAATCATTCAATGTCGCCTCAGCCACACTAACGCTCGACACATTACCACCGAGCGCTACAACGAAGTTCACTGAGATCTTCCCGGACGCACTCGGAGACCGCTGCAGCAACTGCTCGTAGCAGTGGCGAATCTCGTTCAAGTGCGCACGAATCACAGCCATAATTTCTTGGGCCGTTAATCCACCCGATACAGACGGATCTCCTGGTGGAATCGTGACATTCGCACGACCGTGCCCACCGCCACCACCTTTGCCGTTTCCGGATCCACTACCAAATCCTGGTCCGCCTCCAGATCCTCCGAAACCACCACTTCCACCCTGACCGGAGCCATCCCCACCAGAGCCTGATCCAAAGTTGTTAGCTGCACCACCGGCACCCGCTAGGCCAAGCGACTTCCCGCCGCCAGCTCCACCCATACCGTAGGTCTTCGCACCCGATCCAGCTCCACCGCCAGCACCACCTGCTGCACTTTGGAAATTCGTTTGGATGGCACCAGGACCAGTCTTATTCAAAACTTTCCCGACACCTAGACCAAGCTTATCAAGGTTCACGCCGGAAGCTTTGTTGTTATTAACACCCTCCACACCCTGCACGCTAAAGCTCTGTTTACCCTTGATGGCTCCTCCGGTCTGGTTATTACCAGAACCTTTCGGACCACCGGCAGCCCCAAGTGGTTTGTTATTTTTCTCGCCTGCGTATTTAAAGTCAGGCTTTTTCGCACCAGTTGATTCCATCCCCGCGGTGGCTTTGCTCAAACTCGAAAGATTGCTCTTCGCTGGCTCGCCTGGTTTCCCATCTTGGGGTTTAGCCGGGGTTGGCGCAGGAGGCGTTGGTTTCGACTGCAAAGTCTGAGACTGCTGTGGTTTCTCAACAGGTTTTTCAACCGGCTTTGGTTGCTCAACTTTTTCTTTTTCTACCGGTTTTGCCGGCGTCACTGGTTTTGGTTTCGGCGGTGGAGGTGGCTTCGGAGTTTTTGGTGGCTCCTTCTTCTCCTCGACTTTTACTTCTGGTTTCTTTGGCTCTGGTTTCTTCTCAGGCTCTGGTTTTTTCTGCTCCTGAGGAACTTCTGCGTAAGCAAAAATCTCCTGCTCTTCTTCTTTGTCTTTGTTTGGTTTTGACAGCCAGAGAGCGGGTACTGCGATAAAGTACAAAAGCATGGCCGCCAGAGTTAGCCAGACAATCAGTGGATCACGTGGACCCGTGCGACCCAAGTCGACTTCAGGAGGACGAACAAAAAGTAAAAAATAACGAACACTGCCGTATTTAATGTGCGCAATATCCCGTCGTTCGAGCGTAACACTTCCTTCGCCCTCAATTTTTTCGACCTTCCCGCCTCGGCGAATGCGTGTGTCCATTCCCTTGAGAAGTTTTAATTTGTATCCGCCATTGGAGCTAAAACGTGCAAGCGTATGCTTTACGAAATGATCTTCGCCCGCAGATATAAAATGTGCATGAGGTGTTACGCCAATTGTAACGTGATCATAATCCTTGTATTGGGGATTAAATAGATCAACATCAAGAACGGAATCACCCCAATAAGCGACGACTTCCAGAACGTCGCCAGAAGGTCGAGCATCACGCGGAGAAAACAGAATGTTTTTCTGAACTCGTCTCTCGGCTTGCTCTCCCGCAGAATCCTGACGAACTGTCTGGCTGGCAGAGATCTTAGCCGCAGAGCCGCTTTTGGCTTGGACGTTTGCATCTGCCGAACGAACTGTTTCTACATTGGCGCGAACATTCGGTGCTGCGCCTTGCACATTAACTGTGACATTCACGGGTACATTCACAGGAGATCCGACGATACCTGGCATCGGCGGAGGAGGAACAAACTGCGACTGTTCTGCAAACTCAATGACAACGCTCCCAACTGAAAACTTGTCACCAGTTTTAAGAGGGGATTCAACGTCGATCAGCACGCCGTTTACTTTAACTCCAGTTTCACTTCCCACATCTGTAACAATCCATCGCCCAGGCTCTACTTCCTCGACCAGTGCGTGGATCGGGTCAACACCTGGTGCACGCATGACGACGTGATTAGAAGGCAAAGTCCCGATCATCATCCTTGATTGATCAATAGGAACTGTGCGAGGCAATTGCCCAGGAATCTGGAATCGTAACTCGAATGCCATGGGAAACCTTTATTAACTAGCGCGCATCATGATTATCATACTGATACCAAACACCCATAAACAAAACTAAACATTCACTATATTATCCCACAAGTTACCTTCCATACCAACGAACCGGACCATCTGTTTCTATGGTTTCGCCTGGCGCCCTGAATCCTGGCCTTGCGACGCCGAACCGCTTGGACCTGCTGATGGTTGGGCCTGCGGAGCATCCGATTTCGGCTTTTCCGCTTCTGCTTTGGCTTTGCGATCATCTGCTTCCTTCTTAGCCTTGAGCTGTGCCGCTCGCGCTTCTTCCGAGTCAATAGTGCCGAGCAGACGGCCGGTCTTCTCATCCCAAACTGCAGCGCCACCGGCGACTGCTAAGGCCTTGTTGAGATAATCACGCGCCTTTTTGTAATCTTTTTTTCCCTGCCAAGCGTTAATGCCACAGTTGATCAGCGTAGGCTTATGTCTAGGGTGTTTAGATAAAACTCGCTCACAGACTCCCTCAGCTTTATCTGCTTCACCCTCTAAGCGCAGGACCGAAACCAAACCAGACTCCACGTACCAATCATCCTGCATACCGCCTAACGCACGCTTTGCAGTCGCCGAGTCTCCTCCCTGAAGGGCCAGAAAACCAAGATTCAATAATGCCGGTTTATAGTCACTAGTCGCTGAAAGAGCTTCTTTGAACATGACCACGGCTTCGGGAATGCGCTCCATCCTTATTGCCATGACACCTTTTGCATTAATCGCCGAGGCTCGAATTGTGGCATTTTTCGACCTCACCAATCTATCGAGCCAGTATTCCGCAAAAGCAAGCCTTCCTGTCTGAACTCCAGCAAGACCAAGCTCAAGTTGCACAAGCTCTGGGATATCCCGGTCTACATTCTTCGACATCTCTAAGTCGGCTATCGCCTTGGCGTTGGCCATCGCTTCATTTACTGATTGGCCCGCGAGCCTTGATGCTGCCACACTTGCTGCCAAGGTATTTATATCCTTTGAACGAGCTCCCCCGTGCTGGGCTGCAAAATCAGCTGCCCGAGACTTATCAATTGTTTTTGAAGTGAATCCGTTATTAGAGAGACTATTAATCAAAAACCGACGTTCGGCCGTGATGGAAGTAATACCTGAATCCTCTTTTTCTTGCCCAGTAGCAGCAGACGATCCGCTCACCGGCTCTTGGGCCTTTTTGCTCGGCTTGTTATCGGAACAACTTGCCAGGGAATTTACCGCGATAAAAGTCCAAAGGATCTGTGAGGAAATTTTTCTATTCAGTCCAAGGTCCTTCATCACTCACCTCCCCTTACCGCAGAAACAGCTTGCACGACGGGCGCAGCGACATCAGAGCCGATAAAGTCAGGCACGAGTGCCACATCCTCAAAACTTAGCTTTTGCCCCTGAATCCGCGCAAGGCCAGACACAGAGCGGCCCGCCCACTCGTTATAAACTGAGTACTTACTGATCGAATCAACTGCGAACTGATAGTATTTTTTTGCCTCTGCACGCGCAGCCTGCACCTGTGGTGCGAGCTCTTTCTTAACATCCTCTAGACTAGCACCTGCAATCGTAGGGGGATTGTCTAGATCATTTGCCAACAGTTCACGAGCGTAACCCATCTGATACAGTGCGGCCACGCCCCAATATGCGTCTTTCGTCCCAAGCACCTCATTATAAGACTTGTCAACGGCAGGAATGCCGCCGGCTTTCTTTTGGATTGAGGCTGCAAGATTATCCACGGTGCCACCTACGAGCTTAATGGCAGCAAACTTTGGCATAATCACATTCACATTATTAAATGCAATCTCACCCACGTACCGACTCGCCTCAGCACCAACTTTACCACCTGATCTCTTGTAGGACGCCAATATTTCCGTCGCAGCTTGCTGCGCTGCGGCACCTTTTCCGCTAGCCGCATTGTAAATTCGGTGGAGTGCAATGATTCGCTCATCTGCAGACAAATTAAATTTCAAATAGACCTGTGAAATTAACTGCTGCATACGCGCGTAGTTTTTCGCATACTGCGCCTCGCGGATCATACGATCAAAAAACCCTTTTGCACCTTCGGGATCAGACTTACCTAAGAGCAAGCAGGTCTGCACCGCCTTCTCATCACCGATAGCTACTTGCAATTCACAAGCGCGACCAACTGCTGGTAGGGCTGACTTCTCTTTTGGATATTTGCTGGCGTAAGTAAGGTAATATGACGCCGCGGTGGCGAATTCTAATCTCTTATCTGACAGCTTGGCCAGCTGAAGCAACGACTCCTGATAGCCTTCTGATTTCGGATAATTCTTCACCACAACCGCATAGGCATTAATGCCAGCTGCAACCATGCCCGCTTTTACATAGTCAACGCCTGCATTGTACATCAACTTGTCAGCATCCGAAGACTTTGGGTTTTTCTTCGCTTGATCTTCATAAGCTTTCGCACGCTTAGCAACATCGCTTATTTTCTTGATTTCATCTATCTCTGCACCGCGACGCAGATCTCGCAACTTCTCTCCAAGCTTGCCTTTTTGATAGGCCGACATCTTCAGCAAAGCATCCGCAATTTGAACGAGTGATTTAGTATCTCCGCTGTAAAGCGGAATTAACCACTCGACCGCCTCAGGACCAATTTTCTCGTTAGGGTATTTTTGAGCAATGTTAAATAGAAGCTTCTTGGATTTCTCTTTGTCAGCGGTTCGGTAATAGATCGCCGTAGTGTAAATATCACACTCTTTACCTGCTTTTTTATCATCTGGATACCACTTGCCATATTCGCTACAGGCCTGCACATAAGCCGTCGCTCGCGGAGACAAAGGCCTCGAAGCTTTTGCAAAATCTGGAGTCAGCTTCAGCAGTACTTTGTATTCAGGCTCAAAATCAAGACCGTAACTGTCCAGCATGTAACGTGCTGCGTCTTTGTGTAGACTTACAGTTTTATTTCCGGGTTGAATAATCTGGATTGCTTTATCTTTTCCGAGCGCTGCAACCTCCAGGTAAAGCTTCCCTGCTTCTCGATACTTCTTCTGAGCAAATAAAATATCTGCCATGTTAAATTTAACTTCAGGCATCTCTTTGGCATTGGGATAATACTTAAGAAACATCACGTAACCGCGCAAAGCCTCGGCATACGTACCATCGTTGTCGTCCTTTTGACCGGACTTGTGCAGCACCTTTGAGTAGTACAAAATCGTGTCTTTGATTTTAAGCTGCGTGCTATCAAGAAGCGCCTGGTCTCCTTTGTTAGCGGCGGCCCAGGAGCTATTTGGACCATAAAGTCTTGGATAAGCGTCCAACTCTTTCCAAACGTCCGAAAATCTATTGATATCAAAGTAAAGAGAAATGATGTCTTTTTGTGTCTCGGGAGTATCCGCCGCCGTTGGGTACAGCTGCTGATAGCGCTTATAAACTCTAATAGCCTCACCGAATTTCCCGGCATCAACCAAAGCGTTGCCCAACTGATTCAGGAATTTTCCTATGTATTTTTCTCCGCCGTGCTGCCTGTAATAAGTAATGGCCTCCTCGACCTGCTTGATCTCAACCCAAGCAAAGACCATGTCTTTTAATCCTTCTTCCTTGAGTTGGTCAGACCCTTTTTGACGACTAGAGGTTGCGACATCAACGGTCTTTTTCCAGTAAGCCAATGACTCAGGATAGTTACCCAAGTTATAGGAACACCAGCCGAGTTTAAACAACGACCAGCCAAATCCCCTGCTCGTCTTGTAGCGGAGAGCTTGTTTGTAGTTATTTGTTGCATTGCGATAGTCGTGTTTCTCAAAGAAAAAATCACCTAGCTGAAAATAGGCTTCACCGGCCTTGTCGCTATTGGGATATTTCTGAATGAGGTCACTATAAACACGAGCACTCTCTTTGTCCTGGCCAAGATACTGCAGAGCTAAACCTTGGTTGAACATCAGCTCATCAGCATTCCGAGTGTTGGGAAACTGCTTCATCACGTAGGCAGACTTCGAAGCCACCTGCTTCCAAACACCTTTAGATCGACTGTTATCAACAGATGGCGATTTACCTTTACCACCAGCACGCTCCCATGCCGTGTATGCCTGATCATAGCGCCTGAACTCGGCATTTGCTTCGTAAACTGCGTTTTCAAGATAGAGATTGACCAGCCGCTCAAGCATTTGGAGACGAGCCGATGATTTGGGTGGCAATGTGCGTTCCGTGCGTTCATAAAAAGCAATTGTTTTTTTGATCTCTGCGGATAATTTTCCTTCAGTCGCTACAACAAAAGCTTCGCCGCGATTCATACTCGGACCAGTAGCTTTCGCTCCCTCACCTTTTTCACGTTTCTCAACCTTCACGTTTGAAAGATTCACCTCACGGTGGCTTTTCTCTCGCGAATCGGCGTCCGCTGAGAATGCCTGCGTGGAAATCAACAGACCAATCACGATGGATTGGTTAATGAGTTGGCTAAAAGACATCCCATTTCCTCTCTTCATTTAACAGGCCCACCCGGAGGCACAACGGAACAAACTCCGCTGGGTCACTTTTTGTTATTGGTGCCAGGCTTATTTCCGGGCACACCGCACTTATCATCTAAGTTATAAACGTAATAGCCCAATTCATCCTCCCAGTACTCGCCAACAAACGGCCAGTATTCCAGCTGCTGATCAATCTGCAATGGCTGCAATCCGCCGATAAAAACCTTACGGTCATTGGCCTGGGTCACATTTAAACTTCTACGAATTGTATCGACCCTGCCCTCAAACATGTCGGCTTGGATAAGCTTGGTTTGATTTGACAGCGTACGCAGATACTCCAATGAGGCCGCTGCCTGGTCAAAAAGTTTTTCGCCCGAATCAAGTTTTGCAACCTGAACCTTCTTCACTAAAAAGTCTTTGAGATCTTCGGTTAATCCAGAACTACCCCATTTTCCACCCATTCCACTTAAACGAGCCCTTTCGGCGTCCGAGTAGCGAACAGAACGGCCAGCCTCTTTGTAAGCATCCGAACGACTGAGGGCATCCAAAATCGACCAGGCGTTCTTATAATTATTCAAAGAACCATTTCGGTACTCATACACCAGTCGGAACATTTCTGGCTTTTTACCTTTGAACTCCGACAACAAGTTCGAAATATCTTTAAAAACCGGTTTATATCGATCGCGAAATTTCTCAAGGCTCGCTTGTACTTCATCGTATCGACAAAGTCGCAGGTATGTGATCGACTGCAAAATGTAACTTTCAGGGAAAAATCTGTTTTCAAAAAACGGCGAGTGCAGGGTATGAATATTTCCTAGAGTGTTATTGTGCTTTGCCATTAGAAAGAAAGCCCAGCTCGATTCAAAAATGGCCTCCAGCCAGTTGTCAGACTCTCGTGGTATTTTTGCATAATACTGCAGGGCTTGCGTGAAGCTTTTGGTCTCATAGTGAACTCGCGCGATATTCAAATCCGACTGCTCTCTCACCCACTCATCAGCGCCGCCCGAACTTCTCGCTGACTCAAAGAAGCTAATAGCTCTGCTGTGGGCGCCAGCACGATTCGCAATAACACCGAGATGAAATTGCGCTTTCGAATAATAAACACTACCGCCGGGAACTTTTTTAAAATAATCTGCAGCCTTTTCAAACTTCTGCTGTTCAAACGCTTCTGCGCCTAAATAGTAAAAATAAAAACCCTTCGCTTTACCAGGGATGCTATCTGGAGCAACCTTCCCGCCGCGAACAAGCTGAACGATATGAGACTGTCCCAGGGCCACGGTGCTGTTGATTGTACCCAATTCTTCCAAAGCCCTGCGGAAATAAGGGTTTACTGGGGAAGGCCCCCGTCGCACAATTTGAGAAAAATACTTAGAAGCCGAGTAGTAAAAACCCAGTGACTGCAGACTTTTCCCAAGCCCCCACTCGGAATAAACTTTCTCCTGAGGAGCGCGAGGCGATGAGTATGATTGAAAATATTCACTAGCAGCACCAACATAGTCGCGTCTAGCCATCAGCTGCTGTGCTGCCTGATAGTTGGCAAAAACATTTGTAGGGAACAGAAGACAGGCCAGTATAATCACACCGACCTTGCAACTTTTGAAATGTTTTAGCGCAATACTCATCATATTCCTCACAAGAAATAACCAGCGCCAAGTTGCATCGTGATGTTAGTCTGCAGCTGACTACCCTTTGCAGCAGTTTCAGGATCGCAGGCGCCATCTGCCGTGTTGTAACCAAAAAAGTGACCACGAACATCCCAACGCAGACTCAATTTCTTGTCCATAAACACCCTCTGGCCTATTCCAGCAAAAAACGTCGGGTACGACACAGTGCGCGGACCTGGAGGAGCCACAACAGAAACGGTCTCTGGAACTTCGCTTGGCTTTGGACATTGTTCGTACAGGTAATTGACCCCAGTCATCCCTACACCACCAGAGAAAAACATATCCAAATAGATCAGCCTTCCCGAATCTAGCTGATACTTCCCGTAGACTGGCGTATAAATCGCGCCACCTTCCGCGAAATACTGGGTACGCAATATTTGCGTCTGAATCTTAAAATTAGATTTGAGTGCGCGTTTGTCGTCCTTATCAAAGGAGTAACCCAATGCCAAAGCCCCCTCCAGCGCCAGAGTCTCGCTAAAGTGATAGTCGATAATCCCAGTCGCTAAATAGGTATAAATAAACGACTGATTCATCACCACACTAAGTTGCGCCCCGGTCTCTAGTCGGCCAGTTTTCGTGAAGTATTTTGGACGAATCACTCTGATTTCATATTTTTCGAATTGCTCTGCCGCCACCGCCGAGGGTGTCGCGAAAAAAAACACACTCATTGTGAAGCACGCGCAAAACGTGGACCAAAAGACCAGGAAGCTTAATTTTCTCGAGGCTAATACCATTTTTAATTAAGTTCCTTTTGAACCATCAATTTAAACTGCACAAATTCAGCCTGTTGCGCTGACAGCATGATTCTTTTCATGAGTTTAAAGCGATGGCCTTTGTCCATTTCCATCGTTAGCGCGCCAGTGCTACCCTTGGCACTTGGATCGTCCGTTTTCAAATTTTTCGTGACACGCTTATTAGCTTCGGCAAGTTTTTTGAGTTCATCAAAAACTGGATAAATCGCCCCTTGAGTGCGATCTTTTTCGGGCACGTCGCCCGCTTGAATGTCTGCCACTTTCTTATCGTTAACCCGCACTTCGGTTTTAGTAACAACAATTGTAGGGATTTCATCCAGCGCCACAATGGTATTGGATTGAGGCAATTCGAGACCAGCATCAACATCATGTGACACCGGATCGCTCGAAAAACTCATTAACAAAAATGTAATGAGAATCGAAAAAATATCCAGCATGGGATTCAAGTTAAGATTTAAAGTATCTTTACTGCCGCCACCTGCACTTGCCATGAACTAATCTCCTAGCGCGTCACTTCGGTTCTTTCGCCATAAACTGCAATCACTTCAACATGACACTTCCCATGACGATCTTAGGATAAAGAAATGCTTTTGCATCAAGCTCGGCTTTTTCTTTATTTTTTGCGTCACGTGCAGGCGGAAAGATTGGATCCCCTTCCACGCGCAACATCACCGAATCTAGAACCGCGGACAGTGAATCCCAACTCACGTCATCTTCACTAAAGACTGTCGCTTTATCCGTTGCCGCATTTTGTTTGCGAATTTCTGCAAGCTTTTGATGCATTAATTTCACGCCGTCTTTCGTGTTCGGAAACGGGAACTTCTGAAGTTGCTCCGGAGCCCGCGTATAGGACGTCTGAACTTCTACTTGTTCTTTTGCAACATCAACATTCACCTGGAACACGCGACTATCTTTTGGATCATCAGGGGGCGGTTGATTCG
>Ga0214921_10005260_pt1 | contig 18423 bp, 8 predicted proteins | sample LL1505_MetaG_FD_177992 | JGI IMG/M metagenome (GOLD analysis project Ga0214921, IMG submission 177992) | Freshwater microbial communities from Lake Lanier, Atlanta, Georgia, United States - LL-1505 | ecosystem: Environmental > Aquatic > Freshwater > Lake | place: USA: Georgia | collected 2015-05-28 | reverse complement strand
GTGCTGGTGCTGGTGCTGGTGCTGGTGCTGGTGCTGGTGCTGTATTTCTTCGTTCTTTTTCATTAGTTATGGCTTTAATCCGTTTTTCCAATGCATCTTTTGCTTTTACGGCAGCTTCTTGTTTAGTTGCATAATTATATAATTCAACTAATCTATTTGCCTTTTCAAGTTGTTCAACACTGGCATTTTGTTGATTAATATTGTTATATTGTTCTAATAAACTAGCAGAAGATACTAGTTTATATCCCTCCTTTAAATTTCCACTATCATCTAGTGTATATTGACTCATTTGTGGATTTTTTAATAATTTAGTAATAGCCGGTAATGCCGCCCTTACTTCACGCATTTTTTCACGTGCTTGAGTTGCAAACTCAACATCTTTTGCAATCGTTGTTCCTGTGCTATTGCTTTTGGATGGATTTTTATTCTTTGATGACTTAAGTTTTGTCTCAAGATCTGTTTGCTTTTCCTTTAAACCTAAATATGATTTACTAAATTTCTTTGATAATCCTCTAATATTGCGCTCCAATCCTTTAGTTGAACCACTTTGTTTTCTTGCGTTAACTAATGCCTTTCGTTTTATAGTTAATTCTGTAGTAGCTTCATCTATCTTTTTGCGTGCCTGTTTTGCAACATTTATATTTGTTGCATCAGACAAAGCTTTTTTAGCAGTTTCTAATGCAAATTCCGCTTTGCTAACATCCAATTGTGCTGCTTGCTTGTTTTGTAATTTCTGTTGTAATTCAGTTTGTTTTTGTGCTAAGCTTGTTTGTAATGTAAAACCCTTTCCAGATACATAGTTTAAGCGTTTTTTTGCTAAGCCAGCTAAATTTTCAATAGCTTTAGCTTTATCTGTAGCTGTAGCTGACTTTCTTGAATTTAAAATACTATCTATTGCTGTGGCACGGGTAGTTCTAAAATATTTTCTTGCTGAACTCTTATTATACGTACTAGAATTAGTAGCTTTTGCTAAGTTTTTACTTCTAAACATTTGTTTTAGAACTTGCTTTTTCTTAGCATTATAAGCAGCACTTATTTTAGTAAGTGCTGCGTTTTGTGCACTGGCATCTGTTTGTCTGCGAAGACTATACCAAGGTCCATAACTACCTTTAATAAGCAATTTCTTTTCCGCTGCCAGTTTTTGTGCATTTAATGCGTCAAGTCTTTCTTTAATTGCGTCTGCAGTCAATGTACCTTCTACAAAACCAAGTTTGCTTCGTTGTCTAGATGCATACTTTGCAGATGCTAATTTTTCTGGCTGCAACGCCAGTGTTGTTGCAGCTTGTGCTGATTCTAATTTACTTTTTTTTGCTGCATTTGCAGCACGAGTTTGTGCTTTTATAAAACTTGATTTAGCAACCCGGGTGGGTGCTTTTGGCTTCGCACCCCCCAATTGGGTTTTCGTATTTCTAGAATATTTCCTAAAAACCATAATTGTTATTCTAGCTAATCAATATTATAATATAATTACATAAAAAAATTATCAAAAATATAGAAGTAATTTTGCATTAAATAGATGATTGTGGTACTTGTACCCGCTTACGTTTCATCATTATTCATAACTCCAATAAATATATTTCTCACTAAATACTAAAATAAATACTAAAATAACACCTCTCCCAGAATGAAACTCCAACCTATCCTAAAATACATCAACCACAATCTAGAATACATCATCTTCTTTGCCTTACTAACAATTCTTGCCATTCTCATAACCAAACGCAACTGGGAAGGATTTCTATCCGAAGAATATGGTATAAACACCCTAGATGCCATAATCTACATCAACCTAGAAAACCGGCAAGACCGCAAAGACCTACTTCTCCAAGAATTAGAAACACTTAACACCACCCCTGCAAAAATTCACAAAGTCAGTGGTGTATATATGCCAAAGAATGGGCACAAAGGCTGTATTCAATCCCATATTCTCGCCCTGAATATGATTAAACTCAACAAATGGAACCGGGTTCTTATTCTAGAAGATGATGCGCAATTAGATACTGACCCCACCACGGTAAACAATCTCATTACCCAAGCAATTCAAACCCTTGATGAAAAAGACCCCGATTGGAACGTAATAATGCTCGCCACTGCCAACAAAGTAATTAATGACAAAGCACCAGAACCCCATTCCACTCAATTGGAAATATACTCATCAGATAATATATTAAAACCCACCACCCTAGAACGATTAACCCGGGCAACAACATCTTCTGCATATATCGTTAAAGGAGATTATGTGGACGAAATACTCAATTTATTCAACACCTGTAATGATAATATGAAATCCAATCAACTTTCGGGCGACAAATATGAATTTTGGGCGCTTGACCAAAAATGGGAATCACTCCAGGCACGTGATAAGTGGTATGCACTTTCCCCTGACCCTATAAAACAGCGGGAAATCTGGTCAACTATTCTAACGGAAAGCCACTCATAACGCGCGCGTGGGGTTATCAAAATGGTAAAACGCGTGGCATTCCACGTAAAACACGTTTGCAAGTCCAGGTGAAATTGATAAAAATGGAAAAATATGGAAAAACATACGGAAACATACAAAAAAAATAGAAACATATTTAAGGTTTGCCTTTAGTTTTCTTAGTCTTCTTAGTCTTCTTAGTCTTCTCAGTTTTCTTAGTCTTTCTAGAATTGGTTAATTCTTCTGGTTTACCAATGGTTGCGTTATTTAGATTTACATATTCTAATGTATTGCTATTATCAAATATTACATAGGAATCATATTTATCGGCATTTTCAATTTCCTTAATTAGGTCATCATCCATTTTTGCACAATTAAAAACTGTTTTTTTAAGATAATCTAAATTTGTTTTATATAATTCCTTATTAGCTTTGAATTGTTTTACCTTTAAAAATAGTTTGCTACAATTTTCTACTTTCTTATCATCGTTTACAATCATTATAAATTTTATATCGGGATGGTTATCTTTTCCAGTGGCATATGTTTGTAATCGCTTCCGGATATCACCAGTTCTACCAACCTTAAAAATATTCTTATTTTTATTAACTAATAAGATATACACAAATTTATTAGTTTGCGTTAATTCCATTATTTTATCTGCAAAATGCTGTCTATAATAATCTATGAATTTACGGAGCATTATGAAATAATCACGGAACATCTGGCCTTTTTTAGTATTAGAACGCATAGCTATCTTTTCAAAACCTTCGAACGAAATCATATAATGCACGTCTTTAATGCCTTTCACAGCTTTTTGTTTTAACCTAACTTTCTCATAATCTACACCTTCTATGTAATTATTTCTAATACGTTCTTCGAATTTTTCTAGATTTTCTATAATTAAATATTTCATTATTTCTTCTAATTTTATTCCAAACTTATTACTAGAACACTTATCGTAAAATGCAGTATATTCATTAATAAACTTTTCCGGAATTGCAGTAAATTTTATTAAGAATTCTTTTAATGTTATTTTACCTTTCATCTTTTTAGCAATTATTACTATTATATTAGAGAATAATTGAGAATTTTTGCAAAAATTAGCTATACACCTATCGTAGGGGGTTTACTAGTGAAAAAAACAACAATTTGGGCGTATTTGAAAACCATTATTACATAGCAAACAAATTATACAGGTATTTGTACTTTGTCTTCTAGAATAGTATGTTCAAGTTGTTCGGCTAATTTTACATCTACAGAACCATATTGTTCTTTTTGCTTTTCTAGTTTTTTATTATGATATCTTAATCTAGCTTCTTCTTTTAAACGTTCTCTATTGGCTTCTCTATATTTTTGCTGGCTTTCTTTCTTCTTTTGAATAAATTCTGGATTTGTTTTATTTCGCTCATTATAATTTTTAACAGCACGCTTTATATAATCAGGGCATTTTGTCATTGTTTCCAGTTGTTGTTGTTCTAGCTTTTCTTTCTCTAATTTCTGTTTTATGTATTCGGGATCATTCTTTTTCTTTTCATTATATTTTCTATTTGCTCGCAAAATATATTCCGGAGTTTTATATCTTTTTTTAATTACTACTTCAACTGGTTTTACATCATTGTTAATAGTTTCAACCACTTTAGACATTCTTTCTATTATACATTAATATAATTTATTATTAATTTATACTTTAAAATAAATTTTAATCAATTTTAAATTAATTTAAAAAAAAATATTTTATAAGATTAATTAGTAGTAGAGAGTTATATAAACAATCAATATATAAATCGCCAGAATGCCAACCATCAGTAATACTACCCTAGCCACGGGAATAATTAACAACCTAGTAGCAAATCAACCAGTACCGAAACACATTCCCAACAATCCACAACTAGCACACGTCCGCCAATACATTAGCATACTCCGTAAATTTGGTATTGCCTATAAAAGTATTACATTATCATTTGATGAAGCCACACAGACTAAAAAAAGTATCCATCCTCCAGGATGGCAACACACCACTGTTGCAACTTCCAGCTTTGACTACCTTAAAAACGCCCTAATACAAATCACTGGACCCAACTCCAATATTACAGTAATAGATACCGATGGACCCAACCACAAGACTAACAAGATGATTAATGAAATATGCCAGAAGCATTGCAAATTTTACAATAAAACACGAAAAGGATACCACTTCTTTTTCCAATTCAATGCAGACTTCGCAAAATGCCAAAGCATTAAATACATTAACGACCCAGAAAACTCCGGACTAGATATTAAATCCACTAATGGCTGTGTATATTATGGTTCCTACAAGATTGGTAATGACCTTATTAAGTATGAAAACATTCTAGCAGAAGCCATAGTTCCAATGCCTGCTGAACTAATCAAAGAACTAAAAGCGCTATTCACCAAGTCAGCTACACCTGTATCTAGCCAACGCAAAACCGCTAAATACCCCAGTCTAATTACAAATACTACAGGAGGATTTCCAGAATGCACAATAGTTGATATTGCAACCCTAGATAAACTCATCAGTTGCTACCCTTCTAAATATTTTGAAACTTATGATAAATGGATTGAAATATGCTTTCTTATTAAACAAACTAACCATACCGAAACAGCATTCCAGCTATTTTACAAATATTCCAAAACTATCACTAAATATGCTAATGTTAGCGAAGGAGAATGTCGGAGTAAGTGGGATAGTATCAAGTACGAGCCTAATTTCGTATTTCAGGAAATGTTATTCATTGCCAGAAAACATAACAAAAAACTATTTAATACTATCACCCTACCCTGGATGAATTCCCAGCATTTAGCATTTAATCCAGTAGTATTTAACACCCGATATATAGACTATAATTTTGTTAAACCATATTTTGAAAAAAATAAGATAGTGTCAATCCTAAGTCCTTACGGTACAGGAAAAACACATTTTATGTCAAATCTATTTACTAACATTAATAATACTGAACCTGACACATCTATCCTATTTATAACACCGCGAGTTAGCCTATCATATTCCCACCAAAAATCATTTCCACAATTTAACCATTACCAACAAATTAAACCTAACCAACTTAAAAAATCTACTAAACTCATCTTACAACTAGATAGCCTATATAAACTAGAACAACAGATTGAAGAAGAAGACCCATTCACTGAAAACAGGAGTTATATCAACTTATATTTACCACCTGCACCTGTAGCCGAAGACCTACCAGTTGAACCCGCAAAAATGCCTACTTATGATATCATAGCACTAGACGAAATCGAATCACTCCTATATCACTTATCATTTGAAAAACTAGATAGTCAGCGCATATTCAATATCCTACGTAAGCTATGTATGGGTGCCAAGAAGATAATTGCTATGGATGGTGATTATTCCAACCGGGCACATTATTTCCTATCCACGCTTGCTGAAGACGGAACACCACCAGTTGTTTTGCAAAACGAATATAAAACCACTTCTAAACATTTTATATTTACTAATGACCAACTACGGTTCAATAAGCAGATTGCTGATGATTTGAAAAGCGGACTGAAAATAGTAATAATATGCCTAACATTAGAAAATAGTGAGTACTACCGCCAATTATACAGAGACAAATACAAAGTAATAATTCATAACAGTATCCAGAATGATAAGACAGGACTTACTAATGTTAATGAATATTGGAAATGCGACTTACTTATTTACACTAGTACTATTGAAAGTGGATGCGACCATAATGCCAAGTGGTTTAATAAGTGTTTTATAGTGCTATCTGATAAAGGCACCACACCCCGCGCCCTAATGCAGATGTGTAATCGTGTTAGGGAGTATGCACATCACGAGGTTATGGCATATACTAATAATGTGCCTTTCTATGAATTCCAAATGCCTTATCAATTCGATGAGGTCAAGCGCACTGCATTCCGGCAGATGATGAATTCACAAGGCCAGCTAAGTATTCTAGACACTATTCTATGTTATAATGAGACGGAAACTTTGAATAAAGAATATTTTATAACTGTTCTTACACAGTTAATCATTGCTAAAGGCCATACTTATGAATACCAACGCCTAGATAAAGCATCACATACTAAAATGAAGAGTGATATTCAACAGGAAATAGCTAATGCTGATAATATTATTACAGAAGAAGATTACTTGTACTTTCTAAAAGAATTAAGAAAAACTACTATTAGCGCTAAAGATATGCGGACATATTATTGTATGATTAAGAAGTATATCGTTTCCAAAGTATGGGGATTGGATATAAAAGCGATTGATAAGGATGATATTAAGACTTACTTACCTAAAATCACTAAACTACATAATTATAAGTATTTTATAACATTCCTAGGCAATCAAAATAAAACTAGTTTTAAGAATGTTAAGCTAGAAAAGAAGATTACCTATGTTAAGGATATTCTATGGCATTTTGGAATAAGACACGAAGGGGACTTTGACTTTTCTATTGACTGTGGTATTAAAAAAGAAGGCCGGATACGTAATAAGAAAGAAAACCCTAATATACTCACCAGCGCTCAATATGAAACTATTAAAACTGAACTTATGACAGTAATTAAAGATGAAGACTTCCGCTTTGCATTTGGCTTAGAAAAACTTACTAAAGAACTAAGTAATAGACAATACTTAGAAACTATTAAGAAGGTTATAGGTGAATTTGGATTTACATTGAATGTAGTTCAAAAAAATACTACTACCACCACTGGAAATATCAGATCTACTATACATAACAATACTTATTTTATAGACTTAGATACCACTATTCTAGAATACATAAATTTACGAACACGGGATTATATTACTGATATTCTAGATGAAGTTTCTAGTGGTTTTATACAACCTACTGATGATGAGGAATTCAATATCTATCTAACTGATAATTTTGATGACGAAGAAGATGATTTTAACTTATTTGAGGAAGATGAATAAATTAACAATAATATTTTCTATTGTAAAAATCCTTATTTAACCGTTATTTACTAGTTTTAGAATTTAGTGAACTTAATTATGGGTTGAAACACTTTAAAAGAGGCGTGCCTAGGAAAGTAGCTATATGTCTTTATAAGCCCAAAAGGGACTTTCCTAGGCACGGTCATTTTATATTTTTTTTCAGGTATCATATTTTCCTTATTTTTTACTAACCACTTTTAACACTTTTACTCGGTCATTCCATTTTACTACGGATAGAACAAATTAGCAACTACGTTTTGTATCAGGGCGCCTTTTTATATTAGTAGTGTTAAAAATCCTTATTTAACCGTTATTTACTAGTTTTAGAATTTAGTGAAATTTAATAATGGGCGGTTATACTTTAAAACGGGTTGAAACTAAAAGTAGCTATATGTCTTTATAAGCCCAAAAGGGACTTTTAGCTTCAACCCGTTTTTTTAAAATTCAACCCGTCTTATTTTCCTTATTTTTTACTAACCACTTTTAACACTTTTCTACGGTCATTTCATTTTACTACAGATAGGATAATTTAGCAACTACGTTTTGTATCAGGTGGGGTGCCATTTACACCGGTAGCTTTCTACTATAACTCTATCAATACGGATTAGTGTGTTTTTTGCTATTAAAATGGTAAAACGTGTTCTGTAATATGGAAATCACTTACCTAAGTATTGGACAAATTGCAAAAAAATGGAAAAATATGCCAAAACACGAGAAAACGCGCATTGCCCAAGTGCATCAAACATACCCCATCGGGAACACATTTGATGGCTTGGGCAATAGTATTAAATTTAGTAATTAGTATTCTAGCAGATGTAAATTTTAAGATATGCTAGAATAAAAAATAGAAAAAAATAAGAAAATAAGAATAAATAAGGATAGTTTATATTCTAGATAGAGGTAGCTAAATTAATTAGATTTGCTATGCAGTTTGATTTCGGGGATACCACTCTTTTTCCCCAGATATATTTTAGTGAGGTTGGGGTATTTTTGATGTAAGTAATAAACGGATTTCAGTGCTTCTTCTTTTCTATTTTTCCCTTCATCTTGCATACCGCCCTTATTCTTATAATATCGGGTTTCAATACCTATGTTATTAAATCGTAATACGGCATGGTCAATAACCCAGTGTTGTAAAGTGCGTTCGGTGTTTTCCTTTTCATCAATAGTGAGTTGCAAATCTGGTCGATGGCGATTAATTATTCCCCACATTGGACCAACAATAAACCGAAGGTCAGTTGTCATCTTCGGGGTCATAAATCGAGAATTCGACAAAGGATAAACACCCCATAGGAATATTCCCTTCTCCTTACAAATCTGAAACGCCCGTCGTATAAATGCATCTAAATCCGTAATTGGTTTAATTGTCTTTCTACTAGTAGAACGTCTTCTAGATTGCATTGCCATCCGTGTAGATTTTACAGTTTTCTTAGAAACTACTAATTCTACTATCTTATCTAAATCATCATCCATCTGGACTATTTGCTTACCTTCTGGATAATAATCCATAATATAATTACGTTGATTCTTTAACCCAATCACACCTATCACTATTGAACCATATAAGAATGCAGGGACTTTTTCCTTATATAAATCGTATTGTTCTTTATTAGCAACAAATAAGGTTATATTCTGGGGATTGATTTTATGACGATTTAATAATGCCAATGTTTTAACTTGGATTATATCGGGGCGGTTATAAGTAGGGATTACTATTATATATTCCTGTTGGTGGGGTGCTGGTACTGGTGCTTTTACTGGTGCTGGTACTGGTGCTTTTACTGGTGCTGGTACTGGTGCTGGTACTGGTGCTGGTAATGTTTTATGTTGGAAGCGGATTATATTAGGTTGTATTTCGATGGGTTCCATATCGGGTATATTAACATTACCGGGTTGGATAATATGTGTAGTGATGAGGTCTAATTTGGTAGGTTGTTGGGGAATTGGTGTTGGAGATACTGTATCTAGACCAGTGGATGTAATATATTTTTTGATGTTTTGTTTAATGTTTTGTTTAGTGATTTGCTTAGCAATTTGGGATTTGTAAGTTTTGATACCAATGTGGTGTTTTTGTTTAGCTTGGATTGATTTTACTTTTTGCTCTAATTTGCGAACTTTGGATTTACTAGTGGTAGACTTTATTACCTTTTCAACTGCAGGCATTTGTATTCTAGCAGATGGTGTTATCTTGTATTCTAATATATGATTGGAAAATATATAATTACTGATAATTACTGATAATTACTGATAATTGCAGATTATTTCGGATGGGTAGAAATAATGTTATGACATAAAAAACTAAAATAGTGAAGTAAAAAACTTCTAACCTACTAATCGTTAGACACGATTATGGGTTTGGTAGTACATGGTATTATTATAATACTCATATTCTATCCACAACTAGATTATAAAATAGCAAAACCTTTTTGGTTTAGGGGATAAATAATTAATTAGTTAGAGAATATTATTCTAGCACCATTCTAAAATGCCAATTGATTATGAGACCTAATCCAGATGAGACCTTTAAAGGTCTCCCTGGATTTCGCAGAGGATAGCTAAAGCTATCCGAATGCCTGATGAAAGGTGATTTATAAATCACCTTGAATCTCGAGTGGCCGACGGTTAATATCGGGTTCGATGGTGGTCTGCATCCAGGGGCTAACTTTAACTTGAGGATTAAGAGGTTCAGAGCGGAGTTGGCGGTTGGGATTGCGAAGGGTTTGGCCGACAGTGTTAATACCAATGTGGAAGCCAGCAGTTAGGAAGTTTTGATCAGCAAGAGAACCTTGTCCAGAGGGATTTACTTGAGCCCATAGGGAGTTGGCATCACGAGGGAGAAGGTCTACACTAGATAGGACATCTTTGGGATAGCATTCGGAGGGGAGTTGGTTCATTTGGGAACCAGTGCTTTGGTTGCCGAGACCTTGTGGTTGTTCAACATACTGGATACTTTCACTGGCATCTACCATTTGACTAGGCTGAGTAGGCATTTGAACACCGGATAGAACACTTACCTGGTCAGCAGGAGCACCTTCACTGGCAAAAGCTTCTACTTGCATACGCATAGGTGGTGGCATGGTAGTTGTAGTGTTTGCAGGAGCGGAGTTGTATGATACTAGGAGGTAGCCGACTGCAACAAGAGCAATAACTGCAAGTGTGATGGTGACAATTTTGTTAAGATTCTGCATTTTGAACTAGGTAATATATTATATATATACTAGATTATATTAATTGCTAAATATAATTATTATTATAATTCTAGAAAATAATTACGCGAATTATTTACGAGATTTTAAAAATAGAAAAATAGAAAATGTAAAACAAAATAATTCTGGAAGATGTTAATTTTGGAAGATGTTAATTCTGGAAGATGTTAATTTTGGAAGATGTTAATTCTGGAAGATGTTAATTTTGGAAGATGTTAATTCTGGAAGATGTTAATTCTGGAAGATGTTAATTTTGGAAGATGTTAATTCTGGAAGATGTTAATTTTGGAAGATGTTAAAATATTATGGTCTACTAGAATAATAAATTACTTTTTAGGAGAATGTTTTTTGGTATGTTTGGAATATTTGCTTTTGCTAGAATGAACTAATGTTTTTGCAAATTTATTTGGTTTATATGGAATACTATTTTTAGGTATCATATAATGTTGAGTAGAACCATCGTGCATTTCCTCTACTTGTAAAAATGGTTTATTGGATTCATTAATAATTCGTTTTCCTTGAGAGTGAGTATGACCATTATGCATAACACTAGAAAATGTACTAGAAATTGATTTGGCATATACTTGGCTTTTACCTTTAATTTTATTCTTGCTAGATTGATTAGTAGGTTGGCCGGAAATATTAAGTTCCATTAACTTAGCTGGTAGATTGTTGTGCATTTTGGATATGTCTTTGCGTTTTGTGTTGATAGTATTAACTAGATTAATAAGCCGATCACTATTTTGGGAAACTTGGAAATTCTTAAGTCTGCTAGAATGCAGTGTACTTTTAGGTGATTTGCTTTTAGGTGATTTAGTTCTGGGCATTATAATTATTATATTTTTTAATGTTAATGTAGATATTTATTCTAGAAGGAGTAAAAAAGAAAAATGGAAAATGGAATATGGAATATGGAAGATAGAAATAAGTGAATAATTTAGTTGAAATATTTCTTAGAACGACGAACAAATAAAGTTCTGCCACGATTGGGATTGCTAGAGTTGTTATGTTTTTGTTTTTTTAAGGTAGTAGCTTTACGGGTTTTAATTTTTCGATTATATTGTGTCAATGTTTTAAGGTTGAATTTAGAAGTTTTATAGTTATATCTATTAAGGGAACCACCTTTTGTAGATAAAGGTTGATGTGATTGTTTGCCTTGTGTTGTAGAGGAAATACTATCTGCAAATTCTAGTGTATCAAATTCTGCAGTACAAATATTTTCTCTAGTACTTTCATCTAATTGTTTAAATCTCTTATCATTTAACTCATTTCCTTCAGCATCTTTCTTGTCAGTAAATATTTTAATATTTGTAAACATAACAAATAAAGATTTTTCTTGTGATTTTTTGACTGGCGTAAGTGTCGCTTTCGGTGCCGCTGCCGCTGCCGCTGCTGGTGCTGGTGTTAGTGATTGATTTGGTTTCTTAAATAAATCAACAACATTTTTTGATATGTCTATTAGTTCATCTAAATTTTGATTTTGATTAGCAAGGCCTTGTAATATTGATAATAATTTATATTGTTTCATATTACCTATATTAATTTTTTCTGGCATTTGAATACCTTCACCTATTGTTGTTTCTTTAGTATAATATATTGGATCTATTAGAATATTTTTTGTACCTCCCATTTCTGGTACATATTCATTATTTACTTTATTATAATTGTAATTATAATTATAAGGAAGTATTTTATCTGTGGGTGCAGGAGGTGTTTCTGCAGGAGCTGTTGCAGCCGCGGCTGCTGGTGTTAGCGGAGATTTAACTTTGATTGCTTTGTTATTATAAGTCTCTATGTTATTAGTATTGGATAAAAAGAAAAATTTAAGGTGTTCTAGATTAGATACAATTGCAGAACCTTGGTCTACTATAAATTTAACGTATTTGTATACAAATATTAACATAATTTTATAGAATGTTTCATCAGACGTTATATACGTTTGATTCATAGTTAAATTACATAATACAGTATTCATTATTATTAAAAAATATCTTATTAATTCACACTGATTGTCTTTATTAGTATAGCTAAAAAAATAATTTCTAAAATCTTTTTTTATATGTACATTATCAACCAACAAGTTTCTAAAATCATACATTAATCGATTAGATGAACTACGCATTGAATCTTTTTTCCCCGTCTGTACTAAACCCATTGTGGGAGTTGCAGTATTAGGGTCATCTCTGTCACCAAATATACTAAACATAGCACCATTATTTTTTATCCAATTAAGATCTCCTTCTTCAAATCCTAAACCAAATACTTTTGTTATATTTGCCTCATCAACATTTGTTAGATTTAATGGTACTTTATTCGTTCCTTCTGTTTTGGATAATGTAAAATAATCAAATTTAATTGTATCATCTTTATTATCATTATAACCTTTTAAAATAACTGTTTTTAAGAAATGTCTTACAATTTGTTTAATGTGTTCATTTTGGGGTATTTTTACTATTTCATCAATATGTAAATCAGTAAATTTGTCTTCAGTTTTTTTATTGAAAAATAAATATATTTGTTCGGCTACTTTTCCTATATAATCAGAGTTAACGGTACTGCCACTAATTTTTCCAAAGTTAACATATGTAATTATTGTAGTTTTAAAGGCATCTAAGTATTTATCTTTTTTATCCTCTGTTTTTTTAGATAATTTGAATGCTTGTGGCGTGTGGCCTTCTGTTTGTTTCATATAGTCTACATTTGTCACAGCAGCATTTATTTCTGGTGGAATTTTTATTGAGGAAATAGCCTGAAAAGTTTCACTACCTAATAATTCCTGCTTAATACGAACTGTATTTTCTGTCCCCGGCATATCAAAAAATACTAATTTATTACCTTTTTTTAATGTTAGCGTAATTTGAAAGAAACTGCGACTACTGTTATCATTATTTGGTGTCGATAAAATACGTAAGTTTGCACGACGATATTTTTCTATTGCCTTTATTCTAGCATCAATTATATCAAATGTTATATTTTCATTTCCGCTTATTGTATTGAACAAAGGCACATTATTTGCGTCTTTAGCAGTAACTTCTTCGTACATATCTGTACCATAAAGTAAATTATTAGTAAGAGGATTAGAAGAAGCAGCAGCAGAAACAGGAGTAGCAGCAGCAGCAGCAGCAGCAGCAGGAACAGGAACAGCATCAGCAGCAGCAGCACAGAATATTTTTATCTTACCATCGTCTCCCACACCTAATGGGTATATTTCCAAAAAATCAACTGAATTTATATAAGATGCATTTTCTTTAATAAATTGTTCCAATAGCGAAGGGTCATATTTCTGGTTTTTAATAGCATTAATAATTGCAGTTTTTACAATGGTATTTGCTATTAGAGTTTGATATAGAATCTTTGATTTATCTTTGCCTTTGTCTTCAGATCCTGTAGCCGCAGCACCAGCAGATTTTGCAGCACCAGCAGATTTTGCAGCACCGGCAGATTCCGCTGGCGGTGATGCAGCTGCACGCGCAGGTGTTGGCAAACCTGGCACTACAGAAGTTAATGAATCAGTATAAGTTTTTATGGCGGTGGCGGCATCGGCATCACCTGTAATATTTGCATCATTAGCTAATTCATTAATTATTTTGTCAATAGATTTATACCGTTGACCTTCTAACAAAGTATATGTTTTACCTGATCCAGAAAAACCATAACCAAATAATACAACATTTCCACCATTATGCAATTTAGTCATTAAATTCTGTTGAATGTTGTTACCATTATAAATTATGCCATCATCAGTATTTTGCAATTGTGGATTAAAAGTAAAAGCGGTTTGTTTTTCTTTATCTTGTTTTTTATCTAAATCTGTCAATTCGTGCATGCTATCTACACCAAATAAATATGCATAAATATCAAGATTATTATATTGAGGTATATAAACATTTGCATACGGACCATATTTTTTCTTACCACCAGCTTTTTCACCACAATCAACACCAATTGTAATTGTATTATCAGATACTGTCGCGACATCAGTATATTTATAACCACCCCGTTGAATTTTTCTCTTGGGGGATTCTAAATAGTCTTTTACAGTAAACTTTTGCAAAACATCAGTAATCATAAGATCCGAATGATTATAGACAGCATATTCTATAACATTGTCCATAGTTGGGTTAGAAAATTCACTAAATTTTAGAATTTTTTTGGAATTTGCCATAGTCGGATTCGAATAAGAACCGCTACTAATATTTACAGATTCAATTTCATAATCTTTATATTTTTCCAAAACTTCACGAAGATTTTTAATAGACACTTCAATAATAATTGGTGCGGTATTATCACCTTTCTTGGGTTTAAATTTTACAACTACCTTTGCAGCACCACCAATTTCTTCATAAATAATACTATTTTTTTCGATTATTATTTTTTTTGCATATAAATATGGATCAGATATAGCGAAATTATTAATAGATGTATAAATTTCATCAAAGTTTATCCCATCTATAGTGAATGTCTGCACTTTTATGTCCACTTGATTTGCGAATTCCATTAATTCTTTAAAATTCTCAATAGTAAAGTTATCACCAAGACCCAGGTGTGTGTCTGTTGTTTTTGGGAACATTTGATTGTAGCTAGTTAATGTGGCTGTTATTAGTGTGTCATCACTTTTATCTTTATCTTTAAGGTTAAGAATCTTATACGCAAATGCAAGTGGTTCAATTAAATTTTTATAGTTTGGATTAGCCATTAAATCTGTTTTGTCTTTAATTGTTTTTTCAGCTAATCTTTTTTTTTCAGCTTCGGCTGCTGCTTCTTGTTCTGCTTTTAGACGGGCTTCTTCAGCAGCTAATCTTTGTTTTTCCTCTTCTTCTGCTTTTAGACGGGCTTCTTCAGCAGCTAATCTTTGTTTTTCCTCTTCTTCAGCAGCTAATCTTTGTCTTTCCTCTTCTTCTGCTTTTAGACGGGCTGCTTCTGCTTCTGCTTCTGCTTTTAAACGGGCTGCTTCAGCTTCTTCAGCTGCACGACGTGCTTCTTCTGCTGCTTTTATACGGTCTATTTCTTCTTGTGTATTAATAATTTGAGTAATAATTATGGTAATCATATCTCTATCAGATGTTGACGTCAATTTACTTATTCTGTCACGCATGACACCGTATTCCACAGATTCCAACAAATATTCAGCTATTTGATTAATTGCGAATATTTTATTGGAATCTTCGTTTTTTTCCCCTATAATGTTTACAATTTGTTCAGATGTAAATCCCATTAGTAATAAATTCTCATTAATAACATTGTATGATTTAATAAATACATCATAATCACATGAAGCTTTATCACCTTTAGTACATATTTTTTGTCCTAGTGTATCTCGTAATTCCTGTATAGCACTTGTATACTTATTTTGTTCGTTTATGGGTATTATTTCTCTTTGTGGAGATGGTGTTGCTTTCATTTGTTCTTTAATTTTTTTTTGTATTTTTGGACTAGTTATAAATGTAGCATATTCATTTATATATTCACCAATATCAAAATTATGTTTTTCAGATGATAGATATTGTGTTATGTATTTAGTTTTCATTTCATTTACTTTTCGCATTGTTTCACGTGTTTCAGGTGTATCACTTGCGTTCTTATTAATATATCTATCTAATCTAGCAATTCTTACCAACAGCCAGGCTTTATAATAAAAATTATTATAATTACTTGCTAACAAATTATTAATTTGATTTTCCAATTCTTCCAAATTAGAAAAACTAAATTTTATATATACAGGAAGTAATGTTATAATTTCTTTCTTAAAGTTTTCTTCTGTGATATTGTTGAAATTCATAGGTGCCTCTGGTGCCTCTGGTGCCGGAGCTGCCGGAGCTGCCGGAGCTGCTGCACCTCCCGCTTGACTGTCGTCTTCACTAATACCTGGTAATGATTTAATTAACTTATTTTGGACTTCAAGATTGTTTTGCATGCTTTTAATTAAATTTGCAGGTGCTTCTATTTGTGGCAATTCTTCTGGTGGTGGTATTGGCATTTCTTTCGTTATATAAATAGTTTTTTTAGTTAGCTTACTCTTAGGAATAGATGATATCTTAAATAATAATATAACATAATAAAATACACCAATATTAACTAAAAACATATCAATATAATAAAGAATTAACTTAAAAATATTAATAAATTCCGAATGCTTTATTAAATATAAATTTTGTAAATCATAACAATGATATATAATATTCTGTATTTTTTGTTGATTATCAGGGTTAATATTTAAACTTTTTCTATATAAACTTTTTTCTCTTGACTCATATATCTTTTCAGATACTATTTGGTTAGCAGAATTATTTAATTGATTAACATTAACTGCATTTAATCGATCATATTGATCACCTAATAAATTATTTTCAACTGATATAATATTTCTTAAAGTTTGAATAATGTTCATATCTTCTTCAGATATTTCATAATTAATATAGGTAAAATATCTAGTTTGACTTTCTAGAGTACTTTCTTTTGTATTAAAAATATCTCTAATATTATTGAAAGATTTAGTTATGAATTCTTTTATTAGTTCAAAACTATATTCATTTTTGCTAGTGTCTCTAGAAATAAATTTAGCAATAAAACTATTAAATGGTTTATAATTACTTTCTTTTTCTACTGTTTCCAATCTGTTTTCTTTACGTTCTATTTCTTTTGTTGAACTATCTGTTTCTGGAAGAATAAAAATAAGCTTTTGTCCTGCCTTAATATTTATATCAAATAAATTAAAATTACTTATAGTAAAGTTTTTATTTGCTAATGTAGATATTTGTAATGGTGATTTGGCACCACCTGCTTGACTTTCTTTTGACGATTCAGTTATTGGCAATTGCTGTTTTGCTAAATTTAACAAGTCTTCTTGATTTTTTACAAGTATCTCAATACCATTTAAAGCCTTCGGTACATTAACTTTAACATTGGGTTTTGGTTTTCCAATAGGAGTATAGGTATAGGTATTAGTAATAATTTCCTCTAAACCATTTCTTCTAATATTGACCTTTATAACTTTTAGTATTGCTAGAATAAGTTTAACTAAATCTAATTTAAGTTTAATAATACCTTTTAATGTATTATGTAATCGTATTATTTCATTATGTTTCTGATTATAATAGACTTGTAATTTTTCGCAAGTATTAAAATATTTTTTTAAGTCTTCTCGTCCAGTTGCATGTTTACCACCAATATCTAGCTCGAATGCACTACTTGGTAATTTAGCATTATTATTAGTAGTATATGTTTTATCAGTGAGATTTGTTAATTTTGCCCATTTTATACGCAATTCATTATGTTCAATTTCAGCTAATTTATAAATAGTAAATTTCATTTTATTGCCATCGCCATCTATTATACGTAAATTATTTAACATCGCGTGAAAGGCATTGCTTTTACTAAAAATATCGTCTAATTTTGAATCTTTGTTAGCGAATTCTTTAATAATTGATTTTATATTTACTAAGTTTAGTTGTTTCTCATATTTTCTAATTTTTGTAGCTGATATTGCCAAATCTGTAGGTAAAGAAAAATCTAATCCGGTGTTTGATAATTGTCTATCACTTATTGAACTCACATTATCAATAAAATTTTTAATTGGTTCATCTAATTTTGTTTCTATAACAGATACAGAAATGTTAACAGGTGAAAACATATATTTACTTTGTTCCAGATTCCATATTGGATTGTTATTAATACCAAGATACTTATCTAATTTTTCAAGATCTTCGCCTTTTAGATATTGTCTTTCCTCTTCCGGTACTAATTTAGATTCAGTCTGTTTCAATGGTTCTCCAAGTCTACTTTCTGCTTCTGCTGCTGCTGCTGCTGCTGCTGGTCTTGGTCCTGCT